>R26__coassemble_234_pt1 | contig 37078 bp, 37 predicted proteins | sample R26__metabat2_high_PE_047 | metagenome-assembled genome bin R26
GGAGCTAGGAACGATTATTTTGAGTTCACTTCTTCAGTGGTCTCGGACAGACCAACTGTCACGTTCCTTTGGAATGATGACAGTTTGGTCTGTCCCTTTGTCACGTTCCTGCTCTCCGCGGCCTCCACTGTCCAATCCATTTCATTCAAAAGAAACCCTTTCCATCCGGAAAGGGTTTCCTCCGCCATTATGAATTATGAATTATGAATTGTGAATTTGATTATTCATTGCCTTTCCCCTCTTTCTCATCGTATAATATTCTCACCAAAGAACAGGAGGTCCATTACAATGAATGAAGTCTACGAATTCCTGAAAAAGTGCGGCACCTATTATCTGGCGACCGTGGAAGGCGATCAGCCCCGCGTCCGTCCCTTCGGTACCGTGGCTGTCTTCGAAGGAAAGCTCTACATCCAGACCGGTAAAATCAAGCCCGTTTCCAAACAGCTCCAGGCCAACCCCAAGGCTGAAATCTGCGCCTTTGCGGACGGCACCTGGCTGCGTGTCGCCGGCAAGCTGATCCGGGACGACCGGATCGAAGCAAAGAAGTACATGCTGGATCAGTATCCTTCCCTGCAGGCCATGTATTCCGCCGAGGATGACAACACCGAGGTCCTGTACTTCGAGGATGCGACCGCAACTTTCTCTTCCTTCACCGCGGCTCCCCGCACCGTGAACTTCTGATTCCGTTTTCCGGTTTTTTCATGGTCGTGTAGCCCTCAAACCCTTATCCCACAACATGTGGCGGTTGACAGATGTCACCGCCGCATTTTAAAATAGAGGATGAGCCTGTACATCATGAAATATAACGAATTGGAGACGGTGAACATGAAATCACTTCTGTTCCGCACGTGTCTTGTCCTGACCATTCTGGTGATGGCCGTGGTCATTCTGCCTGCCTCTGCCGATACGGCGGATTATACCCAGCCTGATCCGGTAAGCTGCAATTATCCCTGGTGGGAGATCTGTCCCCCGGTTGTCACCAAAACCCGGGTGGTGGTTCGCCAGGCGGAAACCATGATTGAATCCATCCCCGCTGAAGGCTGGTGCTATACCGCCATCAAGCAGGTCAACGTCCGTTCCCAGCCCAGCGTTTACGCTACCCGCGTCATGCGGATCAAGTCTGCCGGAACGGAATTCACCGTGACCGCCCGGGCCAAGAACAGCGCCGGTGAAATCTGGTACGCGGTTCAGCTGGCCAACGGCACCCTGGGTTATATCCGGTCCGATCTGCTCAACACGGATCATGTCATCCTCCTGGGCGATCCCTATTCCTATGAGGCGGAAGTGAACACCCGGCCCGCCGCCGCGTCCGAGTCCGCGTCCGATGTGATCAACATCATCGCCCCGCCGGAAGTACCCGCGCCGACGCCGCAGGTCATCTATGTGGTGCAGAACGCCCCGCAGCCGACGCCCACGCCCATCCTGGTTTACGTAACGCCTGAACCGGCGCCCGCCTCTCCCATGGTCACACCCCAGGTAATCTACGTTTCCCCACAGAAGGATGACTGATTCCCATTCGTATCAAAAAGGCGAAGCCTCATCGGCTTCGCCTTTTGTTTTTACCTCTAAAATGCTTAACAAATAGGTATATCAAAAGTTTTTCCGCAAAGGTGTCATTCCGAGCGTAGTCGAGGGGAGCGAAGGAAGTGGTGACCCAGTGGGTTATTTGCCGTAAGGCAAAAGCGACCTGAACGAGTCAACCGAAAGGAAGAGCAAAGCCCGCTCCAAGGGGCGAACCTCTGACGACCGACAGTGGCGGATATATCGTCAGAGGTGAGGTCAACCGAAACAAGCGATCTCCACAGTGTGGAGTCGCGACGATTGAGGTTGCGGACTTGAGCGACCTTTGAGGTTGCGGATATCCCTTACTACGTCCGAAGGACGCTCGCTATTTCATCACTGTCCGCATATCCATGGATTTATCTGAACAGTCTCGGCAGGAAGGAGCGGATGCAGCGGCGCCACACCGTCCAGTCATGTCCGCCGGGGAAGGTCTCCCGGGTAATGTTCAGTTCCCGGCCCTCCAGGTAGGCGTCGTCCTTGGCGAAGCTTTCCCAGTAGGTATCCTCCGTACCCATGGCACGGTAGAATACCTTAAAGCTCTCGTTGAACTTCTCCGCCTCGTGCAGCAGCTTCATGTGGGGCATTTCCTCGTCCGGGTTCCACGGTGCCCGCAGGAAACCGCTGAACAGGCCCGCGTAGCCGAACAGTTCCGGATTCGTCAGCGTGGTGACGCTGGTATGGAAGCTGCCCATGCTCAGGCCGGCCATCGCCCGATTCCATTTATCCGTCAGCACCTTGTAGTTCTTTTCAATGTAGGGAATCAGGTCCTTGACCACGATGTTCGGGAACAGGGCAAAATCCCGGGGCTGGCTTTCATCCTTCGGCTTGGCCATGCCGTTGCCCATCACGATGATCATTTCCTTCATTTTGCCTTCCGCCAGCAGCCTGTCAGCGATCCGGCCCGCGTGTCCCTGGTAGATCCAGCCGGTTTCGTTCTCGCCGTAACCGTGCTGCAGGTACAGCACCGGATACGCCTTCGCCGGGTCATAGGCCGGCGGCGTCCACACCAGGCAGATTTCATGCTTTCCGGTCACGGTGGAGTAGAAATACCGCCGGGTCACCGCGCCGTGTTCCACGCCTTCCAGGTCGTCCCAGCCTTCCATATCGGCCACGGGCACGTCCACAAAGTTCATCGGCCGGCAGCAGCCGTATCCGATGGGCAGGTAGGGGCACAGCACGTCCGCGCCGTCCACCTTCAGGAAGAAATACAGGAATCCGGTTCCCATGTCAAAGGTGCCTTCCCAGGCGCCGTCCTCCACAGGGGACAGCGGGAAAAGGGTGCCGAACCGGTCGATGACCACCTCTTTGGCGTCCTTGGCGATAATCCGGAAGTGAACCTTTCCGTCCGGCAGGACCTCCGCCCCCTGGATGCCGTCCCGGCCGGGTTCACCGAAATACGGATCAAAAGAAACCGTTACGTCCAACGGCCATGTCTGCTGCATAAAATATCCCTCCTGGTTCTTTTTCTGTTTGCTCTCCTGTTATCCGAAAAAGGTACGGACAACAACACGTTGAGTCTACTGTAGCCGAACTGTCCCGTTTTGTCAAATTTACAATATTTGTCCCTTTTGCAACAAAATATTGCCCTCCGTAAATCCGTTCAGATGCATGATCCCATAACCCGACAGTAACACGAAAGCGTTCAAAAAAGTGTCATTCCGACTGAAATGGAGGAATCCCTTGCTAACGCCGCAGGCGATATTTCATATTGAGCCGTTTCCGGCTCAATAATGCATATGGCTGAAGGCATTCCGCCTTCAGCCATAATTCATTCATACTGCAGAAATAAACATTTCTGCATTATGCCTTATTCTGCCTTTTCCACTCTCCCGGGTTCATTCCGGTCACTTTCCGGAATACTGCCGCAAACTTGCTTGCGTTGGTATAACCGCAGCGTCCCGCTACTTCGGTTACGGTCAGGTCGTCCCGCAGGAGGAGGTTCCGGGCTTCCTGCATGCGCACCTGTGTCCGGTACTCATAGATGGTCATTCCGTACACCTGCCGGAACACCTGCTGCAGGGTGGTGCGGTTCAGCTTCACCCTTGCCGACAGGGTTTCAACAGAATAGTCAGCGCTCAGGTTTTCTCCCAACAGCTTGCGAGCTTCATGCACCTTGCGGGCGGTGTCGCCGCTGAAATACCGTTGACCGGTCTTCCGGCCGTCCCTGGCGTCCAGCATGGCGACAATTGCCTGCAAGGTCATCAATTTCCGGTGATACTCCCCGTATTTTTCCGGCACCTGCATCAGCCCTGTAAAGATATTCGCCAGCAGGTCGTTTGCGGGGAAACTGATGCATGATTCCGAATTTTCTATCTCCGCAAACAGTGTTTCCCCGTCAAAATCCCGGGTGTTGAAAAAACAGTTCAGGGTATCCGCCAAGTCATCCAGGAAAACCACGATGCTGATGCAGCACATGCCTCCCTTTCCGATGCGGCATGAGCGGGCGCCGACGCGGCTGTTGAACAGCATGATATCGCCCTTGTCGGCGCTGGCAAAGCGCCTGTTTTCCATCTCAAAATCGGCATGTCCTTCCACCATGTACATCAGTTCCAGGCTCCGGACAAGCTTTTTCATCTCCTGGAATACCGGCGTATAGGCTTCGATCTCGGAGTAAATCAGCTCCACGCCCTTGGCCACATGATGGCAGCGCATAATGCCTTCGCCCATGTCGCTCTTCAGCCGGCAGGTGCTCTCGGTATCCTTCCGGCTGATCAGGGCCATGTACCGGGTAAACAGTTCCTTGGAACAGCTTCCGTTCACGTCCTGTTTTTCCTTATTCATCAGGCTAACGATCTTTCTTCCTTTCGGATATTCCCGAAGGCTTTGATCAGCAGCACAATACCGATCAGCAGCACTACGAGGTCAGTAAACATCTGTGCGTAGAACACACCCTGCACCGGAACCGCGAATACGGTAGGCAGCAGCACCACCAGGGGCAGGAACAGCAGCACCTGCCGCAGCAGCGCCATGGCGGACGCCGCGCCGGCCTTGCCGATCGCCTGGAAGAAGGTAATGGCCAGGATCAGCACGCCGTAGCAGATATAGGTGGAGAAGAGCACCCGCAGCATCGGCGCGCCCTGGGCGCAGATTGCTTCGTCTGTAATGAACATGCCCAGCATGCCCTTGGGCGCCAGCATAATCGGCAGGTAGAACACCAGAGCCAGCACCGTGGCCGCAACCATGAATACCTTCGTAAAGGAACGCACCCGGTCATACTGCTTCGCGCCGTAGTTGGTGCCGATAGCCGGCTGGAAGCCCTGGCTGATACCCCACAGCGGGATGAACGCAAAGGACTGCAGGCTCAGGCACGCGCCCAGCACGGTCTGCCAGCTGCCGCCGCCCCACCGTTCCACCGTGTTGTACATAATGGTCTGCTGCACCATGGTCATCACCTGCATCAGCATGGCGGAAACGCCCACGCCGAGCACCGGTCCGACCAGGTTGCCGTGAATCTTGATCTTGTGGATTTTGACGTTTTCGCTCTTCTTCCGGAAGTACCACAGGGTAAAGCAGGCCTGCAGGAACTGGGAAATCACGGTCGCCCAGGCAGCGCCCAGCACGCCGTTTTCCTTCCCTATCAGGGAGATGAGCAGCGGATCCAGCGCGATGTTCAGCAGGGCGCCCGCCGCCATAATGCCCATGGCAATCTTCAGCTTGCCTTCGCCGCGCATCACCATGTTGGCGGACTGGGCAAAGTTCACAAACAGGGAACCGATGAACACAACCTTCAGGTATTTTTCGGCCTGGGCCAGGATTTCACCCTTGGCGCCGGAAAGGGAGAGCAGCCCGGTGGTGAAGATTTCGCCCACCGCTGTAATAATCAGGGACAGCAGCACGATCAGGGCGATCAGGTTGCCCATGATCTGGTTGACAGTACCCTGGTCCTTCCGGCCTACTGCACGTGAAAGTACGGAGGCCGACCCGGTACCGATCAGGGTGGCGATACCGCTGTTCAGCAGTGTGAAGGGATAGGAGACTTTCACAGCCGTCATGGCCTCAGGTCCCACCATCCGGCCGACGAATACCGCGTCCATGAAGTTGTACAGGCCAATGACCACCATGCCGAGAATCGCCGGGACGCTCAGCGACAGCATGGTTTTGAAGACATTGCCGTTCAGGAGTTGTGACCTGGAATCCTGTTTGTCCGCCATAAGTTTTTCTACTTCCTTTCTCTGTTAGCTTTGGCTAACTGATGGAAGTATAATGAAGTCCGTCCTTTCCGTCCACTCCATTCTGCAGCGAATGCTCTGATCTGCAATTCAGTCTTTATTTCTGTTTCTTTCCCTGGTTGGCTACTGCTTCCATCCTGGCCTTCAGGGCTTCCTGGTCGCCCAGGTAATAGGACCGGATAACCCTGAAATCGTCGTCAAACTCGTACACCAGCGGCGTGCCTGTGGGAATGTTGACCCCGACAATTTCCTCGTCGGAAATCCGGTCGAAGTATTTCACCAGCGCCCGCAGGCTGTTGCCGTGGGCGGCGATAATCACCCGTTTTCCCGCCTGCATATCGGGTCTGATCACTTCGTTGAAATACGGCACCACGCGCTCAATCGTGGTCTCCAGGCTTTCGTTCGCGGGCAGCAGCGCTTTATCCACGTCGCGGTACATCGGCTGTTTCAGCGCGGACCGCTCGTCGTCCGCCTCCAGGGCCGGGGGCTTGACGTTGAAGGAGCGGCGCCAGATCTTCACCTGCTCTTCGCCGTACTTCTCGGCTGTTTCAGACTTGTTCAGTCCCTGCAGCGCGCCGTAGTGGCGCTCGTTCAGCTTCCAGCTCTTGTTCACCGGCAGCCATGCCCGGTCCATTTCGTCCAGGATATGGTACAGGGTGTGAATCGCCCGTTTAAGGTAGGAGGTATAGCATACGTCAAAATCGTATCCTTCCTCTTTCAGCAGCCGCCCCGCGTTTTTCGCTTCCTCGTGGCCCTTTTCGCTCAGGTCCACGTCTGTCCAGCCGGTAAAAAGATTCAGTTTGTTCCATTCGCTCTCTCCGTGCCGGACCAGTACCAGTTTCATCATCAGAATATCCCCCTTCTTTGATTAGCTTAATCTAACATTTTGTTGAAGAAAACGGGATGCCCATCCACTGGCATCCCGTTCCTTTCGGAGGTAGGTCATAGAATATCATTCAGGATGGCTTGGCCTGACTGATATCATCCCAGATGGTTAGTTTTATCTAACCACCGACATAATACCAGATCCCGGATCGTTCGTCAACAGGAAAATTCATTCTTCCTGTTTTTTTTCGTTTCGGAGGATTACGAGGCCTGCAGCGTGACCATGCGGGCATACGCTCCCTGACTGCTCATCAGGCTTTCATGGTCACCCTTTTCAATAATCTTTCCGTCCGATATCACCAGAATCTGGTCCGCGTCCCGGATCGTCTTCAGCCGGTGGGCGATCACCAGCAGCGTCTTGTTCCGGCAGAGTTCGGAAATTGCTTCCTGGATTGCCCGCTCATTGTCCGCGTCCACGCTGGCCGTTGCCTCGTCCAGGATAACAATGGGGGCGTCCTTCAGGATGCACCGGGCAATGGAGATCCGCTGTTTTTCACCGCCGGAAAGAGACGCGCCGCCTTCCCCGATCACGGTATCAAACCCGTCCGGCAGCTGCATGATAAAGTCATAGCATCTTGCCTTCCGCGCCGCCTCTTCCACCTCTTCCCGGGTCGCGTCCGGACGGCCGATGGCAATATTGTTGTAAACCGTATCCTGGAACAGGTATACCCGCTGGAACACCATGCTGATCTGGTCCATCAGGCTTCCCAGGGAGACCTTCCGGATGTCTTTGCCTTTCACGCGGATCTGTCCGCTTCCCACATCCCAGAACCGCGCCAGCAGCGAGGCGATCGTGGATTTTCCGCCGCCGGACGGGCCGACCAGCGCCGTCATTTCTCCGGGCTTTACGGTAAAGGATACGTTCTTCAGCACATCCTTGCCGGTATAGCCGAAACTGACGCGGTCATATTCAATGGCAGCCGTTTTTCCGTTTGCCTCCGCAAAGGTTTCCCGGCCTTCATCCTTCATTTCTTTCGCATCAAACACTTCCTCAATCCGATCCAGGCTGGCGGATGTCACGGTCAGCCTGGCCATCTGGCTGTAATAACTCTTCACGGCCGCAAACAGGTCATACAGGAACAGTGCCATACCCACCATATAGGTATCCGGGATCATTCCCCTGGCAAAAAGGAAGCCGGACAACGCCAGCATCAGGGCTGTTCCGATACCGAAGGTCAGATACAGCGCCCTGGCCCAGGGGCCGTAGGCAACTTCAAACGCAATGCTTTCCCTGCAGCTTTTCACGAATTCATCCGACAGCTTTTTCGATTTTTCTCCCAGCAGGTTATAGGATTTGATGATGCCGATTCCTTCCGCAAAATCAAGCACTTCTTCCGTCAGGGACTCGCTTCCCTCCTGCTTGATCACGGAGTGCTTCAGCGAGGTTTTCATCATCAGGTTACCCACGATCATGAACACACCCACAACCGCCAGCGACAGCAGGCCGAGCCAGGTATTCATTGCGAACATGGAAACCGTCATCAGCCCCTGGGCAATGATAAAGGACACGAGTTCAGACAGCACGCCCATGCAGTTTTCCTCAATAAAAACCATATCCGTGCCCAGCACCGAGCTGATCTTGCCGATATTGCCCTCCGTGAAATAGCCCATAGGCAGCTTGCGCAGGTGATCGCCCAGCTTCATCCGCAGATCGGCAAAGACCATATACCCTGTCGCGGACTGCAGTACGTTGCTGACATGTTCAAAAATCGCTGCAAGGATCACGCTGACCACGATTGCAATGCCAAAGTACAGGCATTTCTGTGCGTCCATCTGTCCCTGCATGAACAGGCTGATGACAAAAAAGCTCAGGAACAGCGGAGCCTTCAGCATAATGCCCTTGAGGAAAGCCGGTATATAGGACAGCCTGATCCTTGTTTTATATTTTCCGGTGATTCTGACTATTCTGCGCAGTATTTTCAGCATTGTCTCAGGCCTCCTTGATCTTCCAGGCGCTCGCGCTGACGGAGGCGTCCCAGAACTTTTTATATTCATTACAGCCGGACAGAAGCTTTTCATGCGTGTCTGCCGCAATGCAGTTTCCGTCCTTCATCACGCAGATCCGGTCCGCGTTCTGAACCGTTGACAGCCTGTGCGCAATCACCAGCACCGTCTTATCCCGGATAATTTCGTCAATCGCCTGATTCAGCTTTTCTTCGTTCTCCGGATCCATAAAGGCCGTAGCCTCATCCAGCACAATGATCGGCGCGTCCTTCAGGATCGCGCGGGCCAGGGAGATCCGCTGCCGTTCGCCGCCGGAAAGCTGCTTGCCGCCGTCCCCCGCCTGCGTTTCGATGCCCTGGGGCAGCCGCTGCAGGAATTCGTCGCACTGCGCCCTGTGTGCCGCCTCCAGCACCTGTTCCCGGGTCGCGTCCGGTTTGCCGATCAGGATATTTTCATACAGGGTGGTGTTGAACAGGAACTGCTCCTGTGATACGTAGGCGATCTGGTTGTTCAGCGCCTCCAGGGACATCTCCGTGATATCCTGTCCGCCGATCCGGATCCTTCCGCCGTCCAGGTCGTAATAGTGCACCAGCAGCTTCGCCAGGGTCGATTTGCCGCTGCCGGATTCTCCGACAAGCGCCGTCGTTGTCCCCTGCTTCAGGGACAGGCTGACGCCGTGCAGCACCTCGGTGTCCTCATAGCTGAACCGGACGTCCTCAAAGGAGATGTCCCGGTTCTTCCCTGTGAATCCGGCAGCTCCTTCCTTCACCGGAGGATGATCCATCAGTTTCTCCAGTTCCGAGATCTTGTATTCCAGCTGCGGGATTTTTCCCCCGAAGCTCATTGCCTTCAGGAGGGACGGACCCACGGCGAAGGACATGCAGAGCACCAGCACCAGCTTGTCCAGCGCGATGGCCCCCGACAGCACCATCAGCGCGCCCACGGGAAGGATCAGCAGCGCCAGGCAGGGCAGGACGCTGGAATAGGCGGCCATCCACGGCCAGCAGACCTTGTACCACGCAATCGTGAAGTCCCGGTAGCTGCGGACTACATCGCCGAATTTACGGTAGGATTCCCCGTCCTTGTTGAATACTTTCACAACCTCCATGCCGTTCACGTACTCGACAATCGTGTTGTTCATCCTGGCTGCGGATTCGTAGTAGGCGTTCATTTTGGCCATGCCGGCCTTCATCATCATGCTCATGGCGATCACGCCCACAATCAGGGGAACCAGGGACAAAAGCCCCAGCTGCCAGCTGACAGCGAACATCAGCACGATGATCACCGCCGGTATGCAGAGATTGGCAATTCCTTCCGGAATCGCGTGCGCCAGCAGCAGCTCAATCTGGTCGATATCATCCGTAAAAATCTTTTTGATTCTTCCGGTGCCCAGTCCCTGGATATTGCCCAGCGGCTGTTTTTCCAGTTTCCCCTGCAGGGAAACGCGCAGGTTCTTCAGTGTGTTGTAGGCGCTCACATGGGAAAATGTCAGACCCTGTACATAAAGATAGGAGAACAGGATCTCGCATACCGCCACCCCGGCCACCCGGATGAGGATATAGGCCAGGTCAATCTGTTCTCCCCTGGTGAGCGGCGCAATAATCTGATAAAGGAAATAGTAAGGAATCACATGGGCCACAATCCCCAGCGACATCAGCACGGCCGCCCAGACCGTGTATTTCCTGTATTCGCCGATATACGCAGAAACCTTTTTAAACATTTACTCCTCCTGTTCGCCCGCGGCGCCGCGGCGCCCGGGACGTTTTCCGTCGTTGGATTCCCCGTTTCTCTTTTGCCTGCCTTTTTCGCCTCCGAGCATTAGTTATATCTAACTCAATGCCTTGTTTTAAGCCGTCTTCCGACGGCTTATTTTTTCAGTAAGATTGCCCCTGCCCAGTCAAAGCACCGGCACAGCACCCGGCAGTGCTCCTGTATCTCCTGCCAGGTCATCCCGTGGATAAAGGGCTCATACACCGCCATCCAGAAGGATGAACAAAGCATATGCATTTCGGTTTCGGAGATTTCCGCCTCCGCCAGTCCCCTTTTCTTCGTCTCCCGGTAGTACTGCATATAGGCTTCCGTCATCCGGAGAGCAAAGTCATGCCCATAGTTTTCATAGACTGTCCCGGCGGATTTTTCCAGCAGCAGGACAAACCCTTCCCGGATGTCCCACAGCATCCTGAACATCTCCAGGATAGACTTCTCGTTCATGATCCAGGTCGTGCGCACCTCTTCATCTGTCATCCGGGCAAAATCGATTCCCCGGCGCAGGGCGATAAAGCTATCCAGCATATCCGCCGTTTCCTGCACCACCGCCCGGAAGAGCTCTTCCTTGCCCCTGTAGCGCTTATAGACGGCGCCGGTGGTCACGCCGGCGTTATCGCAGATGGTCTTTAATTCAGCTTTTAAAAACCCGCGCTCCATAAACTCTTTCCGGGCGCTTTCCAGCAGTCTGGGATCAATGCTTGTATCTCGTACCGACATTCGCACCTCTCACTGATAATTCGTTTACTGATAATCCGGTTATCGGTGATATTTTTATCATGTTTCCGTTCTGTTGTCAACCTATATTATTACATTTGTCTAATATTGAACATAATCAGTATAACAACTGTATTTTCACAGGTTTTCTTACATATTGATATTGGAAAATGCGAAATATATACTATAATTGTTAGCTGAAATTAACCTCAGTTGTAAGAAGGAAGGATGCATTTCATGGGACTGTTTAAGAGCTTTGTAAGCCAGACAAGGAAACCGGAAGGGTTTCTGGGAAAAATGATGCTGAAAAGCATGAACTCCGGACACGCCGTCATGGCGGACTGGGGACTTTCGCATCTGCCGTCCGTTTCCCCTTCCCTCGTCGCGGATCTGGGGTGCGGCGCCGGCCGGAATGCCGGCGAACTGCTGCGCCGTTATCCGCAGGCCGCCGTAACGGCTGTTGATTACTCTGAATTATCCGTCGCCAAAGCGAAGGAATATAACCGGGCGATGATCGCCGCCGGCCGCTGCACCGTAAGGCAGGGGGACGTTTCCGCCCTGGATCTGCCCGCGGGCAGCTTCGATCTGGTCACCGCCTTTGAAACAGTTTATTTCTGGCCGGAACTGGAAAAGTGTTTTGCCCAGGTTCACAACATCCTGAAAAGCGGCGGACGTTTCCTGATCTGCAACGAGTCGGACGGCACGGACGTCGCGGGCACAAAATTCGCGAAAATCATTGACGGGATGCGGACGTATACGCCTGAAGAGATTGTCAGCGCCCTGCGTGCCGCCGGTTTCTCCCGGGCGGAGAGCTTTCACCATCCCGGGAAGCCCTGGATCGCTGTGATCGCAGAAAAATAAAAAACGGGGCAGGCACAGCCTGCCCCTTCATCGTCCCGGATCCTGCCGGAAGCTGTGCAGTTATCCTGATAAAGTTCCTGAAACAGTTATTTCATTTCGCCGCCGTCCGCGCGGCGTTTTTTATTGTCCGGATGCTTTTCGGCAAATCCCCCCTTTTCTGTGTTTGTCAGTATGTTCTTTTTGTCCAGCGGTACCGTTCCCGCATGTTTTTGGCTAATTTCAGGCAAGCGGCAGCCCGCAGATCAAAGAAAATCAACGCTCTCATCTTCCGCAGACAGCCGGTGTTTTTCTGCGTTTCATATTCTATAGGTAGCTTTGTCTTTTCCCTTTGCTTTTTGGAGCTGCAAGATATTGACCGGTTCGCTATCACCTATTGATTCGATAGGCAATTCAGTGTAGCATCTGTCCCGTGCACAGTAAAAAATCCCTGATATGACGAAAGGATGATACGATGCAGGATAATTGCTTACTCGAAATAAAAGGCCTCAGCGCGACTGTCGGCGAGGAGGAAACGCAAATATTGGACAATATAGACCTCACGGTCCGCCGGGGGGAAATACACGTCATCATGGGGCCGAATGGAGCCGGAAAGTCCACGCTCGGTTTTGCCGTCATGGGAAACCCGGCCTACACCGTCTCCTCAGGACGCATCTTTTTTGACGGTGTGGATATTACCGATATGGCCGCGGACAAGCGCGCCAAACAAAGGATTTTCCTCACCTTCCAGAACCCGATTGAGATCCCGGGAATCTCCATGCGGAACTTTCTGCGGAATTCAATCCAGGAGATCACCGGGGAACATGTAAGCTTCACCGCCTTTAACAGGGAGCTTGAAGCAGCCATGGAACTGATTCATATGAATCCCGCCTACGCCGACCGGGATATCAACGTCGGCTTCTCCGGCGGGGAAAAGAAAAAAGCGGAAATCCTCCAGCTGCTGATGCTGAAGCCCCGGCTCGCGATTCTGGATGAAACGGATTCCGGCCTGGATGTGGACGCCGTCAGGACCGTATCCTCCGGCATCCGCGCCTACATGGAATCCTGCGGCGGCACGCTGATTATCATTACCCACAACGCGGCGATCACCGAGTCCCTGGATGTCGACATGACGCACGTCCTGGTGCATGGCAGGATCGTCTTCACCGGAGACGGCGATCTCACAGGCGAAATCAACAAGAACGGATTTGAGGGGTATACATATGGCTGACGGAAGAATCATGATTCCGGAGATAGATCACGCCCGATACGATTTCAGGTATGATGAATCCTCTCCGGATTATTACCGGGAAAAAGACGGCTTCACAGAAGATATCGTCCGCAGGATTTCCGATGAAAAAGGCGATCCTGACTGGATGAGGCTCTTCAGGCTGAAATGCCTTGACCTGTACAGCAAAATGGACATGCCCTGCTGGGGTCCGCCCATTGATGAGCTTGACATGAACCGGATCGCCTCCTATGTCAGGCATAAATCAGAGATGAAGAGCAGCTGGGAGGAGGTTCCTGCCGATATCAAGGAAACCTTTGAGCGGCTCGGCATCCCGCAGGCCGAGCGCCTGTCCCTGGCCGGCGTCGGCGCTCAGTATGATTCCGAAATTGTCTACCACCACCTCCGGGAAGAGGTGGCGAAATCCGGCGTAATCTACACCGACATCGAAACCGCGATCAGAACGGGCTATGAGGACGTTGTCCGGGAACACTTTATGAAGCTTGTTCCCCCCACGGACCATAAATACGCGGCGCTTCACGGTGCGGTTTGGTCAGGCGGCTCGTTTGTTTATGTTCCCCCGGGAGTAAAAGTGGACATTCCGCTCCAGTCCTATTTCCGGCTGAACGCCGCTGGCGCCGGCCAGTTTGAGCATACCATCATCATTGTGGATGAAGGAGCCGATCTCCACTTTATCGAAGGCTGCTCCGCCCCCAAGTATTATGTTGCCAACCTTCACGCGGGGTGTGTTGAGCTTTACGTCCGCAAAAATGCCAGGCTCCGTTATTCCACCATTGAGAACTGGTCCCGCAACATGTTCAACCTGAACACAAAAAGGGCGCTTGTGGAGGACGGCGGAACGATCGAGTGGGTATCGGGTTCCTTCGGCTCCCGCGTATCATACCTGTATCCGATGACAATCCTCCAGGGGGACAATTCCCGGATGACCTATAACGGAATCACTTTCTCCGGTGAAGGCCAGAATCTGGATACCGGCTGCAAAGTCGTCCATGTTGGGAAGCACACCTCCTCCGTCATCACCTCGAAGTCGATCTCCAAGAGCGGCGGTATCGGAACCTTCCGGAGCGCCGTCACGATCGAAAAGCAGGCGAAAAACGCCAAATGCTCCGTGTCCTGCGACTCCCTGATGCTCGATTCCGTATCGAGGGCTGATACCATTCCAGCCATGGATATCAGGGCTTATGACGCTGACGTCGGACATGAAGCGAAGATCGGGCGGATCAGCGATGAATCCGTTTTTTACCTGATGAGCAGGGGCTTGTCTGAGGAGGATGCGAAAACCCTGATCGTAAGCGGCTTCGCGGATTCCGTATCCCGGGACCTTCCGCTGGAATACGCCGTGGAAATGAACAACCTCATCAAAATAGAGATGAGCGGGCATAAGGCCTGAGGAGGCTTCCTGAATATGAATGAAATGATCACAATCAATCCCTCGCCGGCGCTGACTTTTGCGAAACTGAAAATGAACGGCGACCGGATCCTTCTGAATACCGGCGATCTGAACAAGCAGAACGTCATCGCCACGGTTTCCGGCAGGCATTCCCGCAGCGATACACTTTATGAGGAACCGATCCCGGCCGGTGCCGGCGGTGAAGACCTGGATCGTCTCCTTTCCTTCGACCGGCGGATTCTGACCGCAGAAGGCGATATCCATGTGAACAGCGTCTTTATCGGTCCGGGATCCTGCGGCATGATCGTCAGGATCGCCCGGGGAACAAGCGCAAGAATCGTCGAGATCACAAGGGGCGGCGGAGATTATACCGCGGTCAGGAGCACCCTGTATCTGCTGGAAGAAGGCGCTTCCCTCACCCTGGTCCAGATCCAGCAGTTGGACAAGCGCACCCTTTATATCGACGACCTGCGCGCCAGGCTGGCTGAAAACGCGCAGCTGAAGGTCACCCGGCTTGACCTGGGCGGCGCCGTTTCCTATCAGTCCTCCAAAGTCCTGCTGGAGGGAAAAAGCGCGGACTATGCCGCCCACGGCAATTTTCTCCTCAACGGGGATCAGCGCCTGGACATCAAAATATGATTGCCGAACATATCGCGCCGAATACGGTCAGCGATATGCGTTCCGACGGCGTACTGCTGGACCGCGCTTCAAAGATTTTCCGGGGGTCGCTGGATTTTAAGAGCGGCTGTAAAGGTGCGAAAGGATCGGAAAACGAAGACGTCATGCTACTCTCCGACGGGGCGGATAACCAGTCCATGCCGATCATCCTTTGCGGTGAGGAAGACGTGGAGGGAAACCACGGTGCCACCGTGGGCAGGGTATCGGACGACGCCCTGTATTATCTGGCCAGCAGGGGCTTTGACGAGAAAAAAGCCTATAAAATGATCGTCCGCTCCAGGATGAATGCTACCATAGCCTGTATCCCCGATGCAGATCTGCGTGATGAGCTGGAGAAAACCGTCGATGAGGTGCTTGCATGACTGTACATGATATCCGGCACAACATCTCGTTTTTTCGCCAGGAAAGGCCGCCGGTCTACTTCGACAATTCGGCGACAACCCAGCAGCCGGATGAGGTCATAAGGGCTGTCATTAATTTCAGCCGATATACCAACGCCAATCCCTTTCGCGGCCTGTACGACCTCTCCGGCGAAGCAACGGCTGTCTATGAAGCCGCCAGGAAAAAGGTGGCGGCTTTCCTGAATATTTCCGATCCCCGCCAGATCGTATTCACGCGCAACACCACGGAATCAATCAACCTTGTGGCGGAGTGTATTTTAAGGACAAACCATCCCCGGTTCCGGATTGAACCCGGCGACCGGATTGTCGTCACGGTCTCCGAACATCACAGCAACCTCCTTCCCTGGCAGCGCCTGGCCCGGATCACCGGTGCGCGTCTTGTTTTCATGGAACCGGACAGCACCGGCCTGATCACGGATGCGGAAATCGAATCCAGGATCACAGATCGTACAAAGCTGGTCGCCGCAGCCCACGTCAGCAATGTATGGGGACGTATCAACCCCATCGATAAAATCATCCTCAGGGCAAGATCCGTCGGAGCCCTGACGGTCATAGACGGCGCGCAGGCTGTCGCGCACATGAAAGTGGACGTCCGGAACGCAGGCTGTGATTTCTATGCCTTTTCAGGGCATAAAATGCTGGGGCCCATGGGCATAGGCGTCCTTTTCGGCCGGGCCGACCTGCTGGAGCAGCTGGATCCCTTCCTTTCCGGCGGAGAAATGATTGAATATGTAACGCGGGAAAGCGCCACCTATGCTCCGATTCCGCACAAATTCGAGGCTGGCACCGTCAATGCGGCCGGAGCCGCAGGCCTGGCCGCCGCCTGTGACTATATCGATAAAATCGGTTTTGACTGTATCAAAAGCCAGGTGAATACCCTCACCGCGGAAGTCATGAACGGCATGCGGGAAATGGAAGGCGTCACGGTTTACGGCTCGCGGAATCCGTCCGAGCACAACGGAATTGTCTCTTTCAGCATCGCAGGCTGTCATCCGCATGACGTAGCCTCCATCCTTAACGAAGATCATATATGTGTAAGGGCTGGGCATCACTGTGCCCAGCCCCTCATGCAGTTTCTGGGAATCGGCTCCTGTGTGCGCTGTTCCCTGTATGCCTATAATACGCATCGGGAAGTCAGCCGGTTCATTGACTGCCTGTCGCGCGTCCGGAAAGTAATGGGGTATTGAAAATGGATCTGAAAAGCCTCTACCGGGAGATTGTGAACGATCACAATCTCCGTCCCGTCCACAAGTATGAAATGGAAAATCCCGATATTGTCCTGCGCGGCGTCAACCCCACCTGCGGCGACGATATCACCCTGATGCTGAAGATCAGGGACGATACGGTCACGGAAGGATCTTTCACCGGCAGCGGCTGCGCCATTTCGACTGCTTCCGCGGATATGATGCTGGATAATGTGATCGGACTGAAAACGGATCAGGCGCGGGACCTGATCCGGAAATTCTTCGGGATGATTGACGGAGACATTACTGATGACCGGGAGCTGGAGGCGCTCAATGACGCCGCCTGCCTGAAGGATATTGCCCGCATGCCCGCCCGGGTAAAGTGCGCCCTGCTTGGCTGGAGCACCCTGAAGGAAATCCTGGGCTGACCGTTCAGGTCAGGGCAAGGTACAGAGCCGCGCCGGTACACCCGGCGTTGTGCGCATGGCGGACTTCCCTGCCCGGTTTCAGATCAGGAACAGCAGGCCGATGAACATCATCGCCCCGGCCCAGTTTCCGGCTCCGCCGATCCTTGTCGGAAACAGCGCAAGCATGATCGGCAGGATGTTGATCACGCATGCCCAGCGGGGCAGCGGCGTCCATCCGCTGACGACCGGCACAAACAGGGACACGCCGAAGATCAGGAATCCGAGATAGCAGACAATCATGGTGACAGATGTCTTTTTGAAAAACTCCGTGATCAGCTGCCTGGCCTCCTCTGTCCTGCCCATCTTTACATACAGCCACTCCGGCACGCCGCAGAACACATGGTGCGCCATACCAAAGGTCAGCACCATGACCGTGCCGATCAGCATCAGCGTCGCGCAGGATTCCGAGCAGGCGCGCATCCAGTCTGCCAGTGCCAGATAGCCGAAGGCAAACAGAAACATGGCCAGGCAGCCAAGCAGCATGGACAGCAGCGGGTTTCGAAGCGGCATGTTCCTGAACGCGGCGGACAGCCTGTCGTTATCCTTCATGTCCTCAACGCGGAACCTTCTGCCGGGCATGTAAATCAGCAGGCAGTCGCACACGCCGCACAGCAGATGTCCGGCGGCAGCGATCAGAAACATGATTTTCATCGTGCTCATTTTCCCATCCTCCTCATAACAGAATATCCGTCCCGCAGCCGCGTTTCATAAGCCGAAGCCTTTGCTTCGATATCCCGGCAGCGCCGGGATGACAATGCTTTACGGTATACTTTGCCGGTTTCCCGGATGTTTTTTCCATCAGCGCTTTTACCTCCCGATGATCAGCGTAATCCACGCCGTCAGTGCGCACACAAACGGGAATGCAATCAGCCGGATCATCTGGTTCCTCGTGTTAAAGCTACGGTCATCCCAGCTTTTGCAATCCTTTGTCTCCGGGTAGAATTTCACATAATACTTCTTCGTGATCACGATGTACTGGTCCTGCACCAGAATATCGAACATCTTGTAGCCGTACATAAACAGCATGTACCGCCCGAACAGCAGCCAGAACCCGTATCCGCGCCGGATACCGTCCGCGCCGAGAAAAAGACAACCCCTGCGAATCCTGCCGCTGCCAGGGCTGTAAGCAGGTAACCGATCATCAGTCTGCCGAAAGACGGATCAGGATGCGCTTTCGCCGCTTCCCGGACATCCTGCGGCAGGAAGCCCATGAGAACCTTTGTGGCTGCAAAATACGGGATGACAAGAATCAACGCCAGCGAAAGAAGGCAAACAGCCGCCAGGGTGGCCAGCGTTGTGATCATGAGGCAGACCTCCTCCATTCCCGAATCTGCTTACATCATTTTCCGATCAGCCGGTACAATCATTCCTCCGGTTTCTGAAATTTGAAGCAGAAATCGAGTCCTGCGTAATTGCACCTTCTGACCGTTGTAAAGCCGCTCCTGCCTGCCTGCTGTTCAAACTCCTTCATCGTGAACAGCGGCTCCTCCGCGTGATTCCATTGCAGGAAGAAGTCCGTCAGATGAACCCCTTTTTTGGTCAGATCGTTGATGTACATCTCGCTGCCGGGCCGCAGGACCCGGAAGGCTTCATCCAGGAAGCGCCGCCACCCTTCCACATGGTGCAGGATCATAAAGTCCACGATCATGTCGAAGCTTTCATCCTCAAACCGGCTCAGATCGGCCGCGTCTCCCAGGACGAACCGCGCGTCCGGCAGGGCAAGCGCCTCCGCCTTTTCCAGCTGTTCCGGCATGATATCCATACCGGTATAGCTTTTCGGATGGTCCTTGACGATCAGGGACGCGGAATAGCCGGATCCGCATCCGACCTCCAGAACGTCTTTCCCTGTGAAATCCATACCCCAGGCCTTAAAGCCTCCGATTTCCATATGCTCGTTGATCCATTTGCGCCATCCGGTCTGCATGGCGTCGTATTCTTTCAGGCTCAGTTTCATGCTCGGCGCCTCCTCTTATCCCAATGAACTGCAGATCCAGGCCGCGATGGCCGAAGCCGCCGGGAATATGACCAGGAGCTTCAGCAGCTGGCTTTTCAGATTATAGCCGTACTTTTTCGGGGGATACACGCTTTCCGTCTCCGGATAGTAGTGCTGGAAGAAACGGAACTTCATCAGCAGGAAGTAATCAAAGCAGACCATGTCGTAAACCTTGTAGATGGTGAAAATCAGCACAAACCTTGTAAAAAACTGCCAGAAGCCGAATCCGCTCCTGAAGCCGTCCCAGATGGAAACAACCCCTGTGCCCAGGATCATGAGAATGCTGAAGATTATGAGCGTCCATCCGATTGCTCTGGCGCCGTAAAACAGTTCTTTTTCGCGGGGAAGCACCGCCTCCCTCGCTTCCCTGGGTGCGGAGGAGAAAAACTCCTTCTTCTGGACAAACGCCACGGCGGACAGCAGCATCAGCGTAATCGCCGCGCAGAACACAATTGCCAGGAATATTGTCAGCAGCATCATTATCCCTCCTGTTTTATTTTTTCACGCCGGCCAGCAGCCGGATCCATTTCCTCTGCCGCTTCTTCCTTTCCCTGCCCGGCCTTACTTTCTTTCATACTGCTCCCGGATTTTCTCCCAGGACGGCGCGGCTTTTTTCAGTTCCTTCCAGTTGGTCATCGGATCCTCCGGCGCCTTTGCGATAATCCCCTCAAAGGCTTTATCCAGCATCTCCATTTCTTCCCAGGCGTTCCGGCAGTGGGCACAGGCAATCAGGTCGCCCATTTCGGTTTTGGACATCAGGAAATAGACAAACTGCATCAGTCTGCCCTTCACGCCCTGCCCGTAGTATTTTTCGTCCCCGGACGGGAGAATCGGGATTCCCTGCGCCTTCAGCATCCCGAATGCTTCCCGGGACGCAAGGCGCATCTGCCTGCGCTGTTTCCCTGTGGCTGTGCGAAGATTGCCTCCGCAGGCGTAGGTCACATAGCCGATCGGCAGGATCGCCGCCAGGTGGCAGGTCAGGTAGGCTTCCATGTCCGGCTGCCACCGGAGGGTATAACCGCTTCCGGCGAATACGGCTTCCAGCTGTTTCCGGGTCTTTTCATCCGGCGTCGCGTGCAGTCCGCCGATGTCCATATTGCCGGTGCCGAGGCGTTCACAGACCAGCAGCCCGTTCTCCCGGTCCCGTTTCCCGGCCGTTGCCTGGAACGCAAACAGGATTTGCTTCGGACAGGTAGTTTTTGCCAGGATGGTTTCCTGCATTCCGGCCGCGTTCATGTTGTTGCCAACCATCACAACCAGCGGCGCGTTCACCGCTGCCAGCGGCTCCAGGATGGCGCCGATCCTGTGGTAAGGCATCACTGCGAAAACAACGTCGTATGCCTGTTCGGGAGTGATCTCCCCGATCACTTCGGGATGATCCAGCGTCTCCCTGTGCTGCAGGTGATGCCGGATCCGCAGTCCGTTCCGCTGCAGCTGTTCCTTCCACTCTCCCCGTGCCAGCATGGTCACGTCATTTCCGGCGGAACACAGCACATGGGCCAGGTAACTTCCGATCACGCCGGAGCCGTATACAAGCACTTTCATCTCATGCTTCCTTCTTTCGAAATCCTTGATAGATCAGTCCGGCAAAAAGCCCGCAAAGCACCGCTCCTCCCAACATCCAGAGGGGGAGGTTTCCGTTTGCCTTCAGGCAGATTCCGGTTACCGAAACGGGAATTCCGATGATTCCGGCGGCGGTTAACGCTCCGAAACCGCGGAGCAGCCGTTTCCGCGGAAGAATCCTGTCCAGCTTTGCGATCCGTTCGCTGATGATTTCGGCCACTCCGATCACCATCAGGACAGCCGGCAGCATGGCCAGGGCGGAAAACAGGCTGATTCCCTGCACCAGGCATTTCCAGGTACAGATCAGCCAGATAATCCATCCGGTATTGCCCGGAATATCGTAAGCCCACCAGCGTGCCTCGGAAATCCCGGTTTCATACAGATCATTCATTTCCCCTGCTCCTTCCTGGCATATTTCATCGTCAGCAGCAGTCCGCCCATCATCCAGATATTCCCGACGCTGATCCATCCGGCGGTCAGCGCGTTGCGAAGCGCGGAATCCGGGGCAAACTTCAGCAGCATCGTCAGCGCCTGTCCAACCGGCAGGCAGAAAACCCAGCACCAGCGGGGATAGGGAGTCAGCCCTTTGGCAAAAGCGGCAATATGCGCCCAGGAATGAATCAGCCAGAAGAGGAGGAACAGGATCGTGGCCGGCAGCAGGAAATACAGGCCGAAGCGGATGCTCAGGTCCAGGGCGGTTTCCGGGCTGGTCTCATGAAAGTGCCGGTAAACAAACACAGCGGCCAGGCACGGCACATGCACGCCGCACCCGCCGAAGATCAGGTAGCCGAATATGCCGGTCCGGTAAAGGTGCGCGTAATGCAGGGACCGGGAGGCAATCAGCCGGTAGATGGCAAAATAGCACAGTCCTTCCAGCGGAATACCGATCAGGCCCAGGAACGCGGACCAGAACATCCGGCTGTCGGAAAGCGTCAGGTAGGAGGACAGGAATCCCTCCAGCCCTGCTTTTTCCGGATCGTGCACGCCCCATCCCAGCAGCATGTCACCGGCCAGCACCGTAAACCCAGCCAGCAGGCCGATGATCATCAGTTTCCTGATCCGTGCCCAGTCCGGTTTGTTGTCAATGCCAATATCATTGTAAGATGCCATAGCAGCGTTTCTCCTTGTCTGTTTCCTGGAATCGGAATGTCCGCCGGGATGCCGGATTGTCCTTTTTCCTTTTCGTTTCTGTAAGTTAGCCATAACTTACCTTATTCATTATATGCAAGCCTCCGCGGAATGCAAAGTTTCCGCCGATATAGTCAATAGCACGCAAAAAGGCTGCCGCACAAATGCGGCAGCCTTCGCTGTTCATTCTGCTGTCTTCCGGTTATGCGGCGTCAGCATTCTCCCCGGAAACAGTCATTTCATCCCTGCATTCCACGGAAACCGCGCAGGCAGGATCACCGACAACCGTGTCCGTGTTTTCGCCGCCGCCGGCAATGGTGCCGGAAACGGAACAATCCTTGATTTCAAAGGAAGACATCACGTCGCTTCCTTCCATCATTTCCTTGCCGCCGCCGATCAGTCCGCCGACCGCTTTCGTTGTGCCGGAAACGGTAATCGATACATTTTCCACGGTGCATCCGGTAATCTGCGCGGGTGCGGACGGATCATAGGTGCCGCCGAAGCCCAGCAGGCCGCCCACCAGGCGGTTCCCTTCGCCGGTAACGGTAATGGCCGTGCCGCTTGCCTTGCAGTTTTTGATTTCAGGAGCGCCCCAGGGTGCGCCGCAGATGGAGCCGATGCCCCAGACCGCGTTTCCTTCCGCCGTGATGCTGCCACCCGCTGCCTGGCAGCCGGCAATCGGGCTCATGGTCGTACCGCCGGCAATGAGGCCCGCGCAGGCGCCGTCATCACCCGTAACGGTAATATCGGCGGTGGCTGTGCAGTCAGAGATCAGGTCGAAACCTGTTCCCACAATGCCGCCGATGCCCTGGGCGCCGCTCAGTTTGTTTTCACCCTTCAGCGTAATGCCGGAAACCTTGCAGTTCATGAACTGCAGGCCAACCGCGCCGCCCACAAGGTAGAAGCCGGAAACATCAATGTCCTCCAGCGTGAAATTGCCGATAAAGGCGCTTCCGTTTTCCGTTCCGGACGCACAGCCGAACAGTCCCGCGCCCATGGGAGCGGCAGCCGCCACCTTCAGGTTGGAAATGGTATGGCCGGCACCGTCAAACGTCCCGGTAAAGGCATAGTCAGGATGCGGAACCTCCGCGTCTTCCGGCGCGTCGGAGAGGGAACGGAAAGCGCCGATCGGTTCCCAGTTTTCATATCCGGCCAGGTCAATATCCGCCGTCAGGATATAGTGGCCGCCCAGGTTCTCCCGGATCAGGTTAAGCTGCTCCGCGTCAGCAATCTGCCAGGGATCTTCCGCTGTTCCGTTTCCGCCGGCAAAGCCGTTTTCCGCAAACGCAGTCATTGTCAGCGCCATCAGCAGCGCCAGGGTCAAACAAAGGATCTTTTTCACCAAAGGAACCCTCCTTGTCATTTTGTGCCATAAGTGTATCCCCGGTGTTAACCTTATCAAACCCCAAATCCCGCCTCTTTCTGCCCAAAAACAGGCAGTTTCAGCTCTTCCTGTATTCCCTGGGAAGAACGCCGAAGCGCTTCCGGAAGTCGGCGGAAAACTGGCTCGGTTTCGCGTATCCGACCCTTTCGGCAATCTCGCAGACCGGGACGCCGGCCTCGTGCAGCAGTTCAATTCCCTTCTGCATCCGCGCTTCGATCACATAGGCGTGCAGCGAAGTCCCGCAGACCTGTTTGAACGCCCTTGTCAGTTTGGACGCGCTCATACAGTACTCCCGCGCAAGCGACGCTATGTCCGGTACCGCGGCAGGATCCCCGTCTATTCTCTCCCTGATTGCGTCAATGATTTTCAGGTCGTCGTGATGAAGCCCGCGGGATGCGGCCGGTTCCCCCAGGACCGCCTCAAGGCAGTATGACAGGCTTTCCAGCAGATGCGCTTCCAGGCGCATCATTTCAAACCCGTTATGAACCGATTCCAGCGATCCGATCTCATGCAGGCTTCGCCGGATAGCCGTATTGATGGGAAAAGACCTGCCCTGCAGGATCTGCGTCATCTTTTGCGGTTCCCGGAAATGGCAGCCAATCATCCCGGCAAATTGTTCCGCCGGAACAGCCACCGACAGGAAGGAGAACGGCAAATTGCCCTGGTAGCACATTCTTTCTGTGGAACCGTCTGCGGCGCAGAAACACGCTTCATTATGATCCAGGCGCATCGTTCCCCGGTCCGAAGTCCATTCCACCCCGTTTCCCGTACAGAACAGGAGCCGCATCTCATCTCCGCCTCGTCCCTGTACAAATGTGTCCCGGTGGAATTCCATATTCCAGGCTGAAAGGGAACACCTGCGCGTGTCCAGCCGCGAGATGCGTCCCTTCCCCATTTCCGCGGGGAAATCGACGGTCAGGGCCGGCGTTTCCCGGATCTGCCGGTATAACCGGAGCAGTCCGTCATCCATCTGTGCTTTACTCATCTGGCTTTTCTTTCCTCATGCATTGTCAGAATCCGCCGGATTTCTTTCCTGTCCTTTTCATCCGGTAGTCGCAGCAGTCATCCCCTTCTGCCAGGGATTTTGTTCTCCTGTAATCCATGCCGCGGATACCGGTCATATACTCTTTGTCCATGCAGCAGATCATCTGCGCAGCCTCAGGCACTCCCAGTTCCTTTGCCTTATCGCAGATCGGACAGCTGATCACGTCCATGGCGCACTGCTCTGTGGTTATAATCACGTTCTTTGTCCCGTACCCGTCGCTCATTTTCCCGGCGAGTTTGTCCATATGCTTCCACATGAGCGCCGGCACTCCCGGCAAGGCCGTGATTCTTCTGAAGATCTTCCTGACCCGCTGACCGAATTGTTTTCCGTAAGCGCGGGTAACCCCGAGCGCGTCTCCCGGCGCGTATCGCTCAATGGCCTGGTATATGGCTGCCGCCGGAAAAGTAAACATTCTGCTGGTCTTATCCGTCTCCGGTTCCGCCGTTTCTAATTTCCGGAGTCTTTCGCCGGCTTCCTCCCATATGGCGCAGGCCTTTTCTTTCCCGTACCTGTGAACCAGTTCTCTCTTAAGCTTCTTATACACAAAGGACTGATCAAGCTGATTTTCTCTTTGCCGCATGATTTCACCCCGCTTCTGAACCGTTTTTTTGTCCATGCCGGCCGTTCAGTCAGCCGTCTGAAAGCGAAAAGCCCGCCGGTGTCTGCCGGCGGACTGTCCGATAACCGGTTTCAGTGATTACTTCTTCACCCGGAAGGCGTCAAATCCGGGATATACGGCGTTTTCGCCCAGGCTTTCCTCAATGCGCAGCAGCTGGTTGTACTTCGCCACGCGCTCGGAGCGGCTCGGTGCGCCCGTCTTGATCTGCCGGGTGTTCAGCGCCACGGCCAGGTCCGCGATGGTGGTGTCCTCCGTCTCGCCGCTGCGGTGGGAAGTCACGGCGGTGTATCCGGCCTTGTGCGCCATCTTGATGGCTTCCAGCGTCTCGGAAACGGAGCCGATCTGGTTCAGCTTGATCAGGATGGAGTTTGCGCAGCCCAGCTTGATGCCCTTGGCCAGACGCTCCGTGTTGGTCACAAACAGGTCGTCGCCCACCAGCTGCACCCGGTCGCCCAGCTTCGCGGTCATCTTCTGCCAGCCTTCCCAGTCTTCCTCATCCAGACCGTCCTCGATGGAGATGATCGGGTACTTGTCGATCAGGGACTCCCAGTGGGCAATCAGCTCATCGGAAGTGAAGTTCTTGCCGGACTTGGGCTGATGGTAGTATCCCTTGCCTTTTTCGCTCTTCCACTCGGAGGAAGCGGCGTCCATGGCCAGCACGAAATCCTTTCCGGGTTCGTATCCGGCGTCCTTCACCGCCTGCAGGATATGTTCAATCGTATCCTCGTCGCTCTTCAGGTTGGGGGCGAAGCCGCCTTCATCGCCGACGGCGGTGGTTTCGCCTTCCGCCTTCAGCAGCTTCTGCAGGGCGTGGAAAACCTCCGTGCACATCCGCAGTCCTTCGCGGAAAGAGGAAGCGCCCGCGGGCATAATCATGAATTCCTGCGTATCCACGGAGTTGGAGGCATGCGCGCCGCCGTTGAGGATGTTCATCATGGGAACCGGCAGGTTGTTGCCCTGCACGCCGCCCAGGAACTGGTGCAGCGTTACGCCCAGGCCTTCCGCCGCCGCCTTCGCGGCAGCGATGGAAACCGCCAGGATCGCGTTGGCGCCCAGCTTGGATTTGTCTTTCGTTCCGTCCGCCTTCAGCATGGCGCCGTCCACAACGTAGGTGTCCCGGGCGTCGATGCCCTGGAGCACGTCATTGATCACGGTATTCACATTGTTCACAGCCTTGGAAACACCCTTGCCGCCGAAACGGCTCTTGTCGCCGTCCCGCAGCTCCAGCGCTTCAAACTCACCGGTGGAAGCGCCGGAAGGAGCCGCGCCGCGTCCGACAATCCCGCTGGCAAGCGTCACCTCCGCCTCCACGGTGGGATTGCCGCGGGAGTCGATAATTTCACGTCCTGTAACCTTGGTAATGGCAAAGCTGTTCATGTTCTTTCATCCTTTCCTGCTGGTTTGAATCATGGAAAAAAGCCGGGCGCCCGGGAAGAAGCGGAAACAGACCCGGATGCCCGGCCCAGGTATTCAAGGAGTCGGCGAATACCTGATATTTGGTGGAAGAGGTCGTCTTCCGGAAAGAATACTATCATCCGATAGTTAGCCTTGTCAAACTATTTGAGCAATTGGAATATATCAGACAAATCCGACCGCGGACAGTGTCACTCCGCCGCCTTGGTGTAGGAGAAGGAAAGCTCCGGATATCCGAAGGCCGCAACCGTCACGGTATAGTTTTTTCCGGCTTCGAACAGCGGATTTTCATCGCCGTTGCGGGCCTTCACCACGCCGTCGGCGTTCAGCACGCCGTTCTCATCCAGGGCAATGAAGTTTCCGGCTGTGCCGTGATGGCCGACAATTTCCTGTTCCACAGGCTTTTCCGCGCCCTCCGCCAGGATCTGCACATGCTGCAGGTTCTCCAGGTAGTCCGCCATGGAGCCGGAGGCCAGGACGATCTTCTCCCCGTCGAAGGAAAGGTCGTCCGCGTTCAGTCCGCTGTCAATGATGAAGTAAGGCGCCTGCGCTGCCGCGGGACCGCCTTCGAAAGAGGGAGAACGGTACTTTCCGCTGTTGTCAATGACGTTCACATAGTAGTATCCGGCCTTCAGGGCGGCGATATCATTGAAGGCAATCTTCACCTTTCCGTCGGCCGCTTCCACGGTATAGCTGTCCGCGGGGATGATTGCCTCATTGCGCACGCCCCGGCGGATGTCCAGCACCTGCAGGTCAAAATCCTCCGGCAGGGCATTGGTCAGGATCACGGTATTTCCGTCAATCTGATCCAGCGGGAGGGCGGAGCCTTCCACGGCCAGGAATGTTTTGCCTGCCTTGCCTTCAAAGGCATTGATTACCGCCTCCTGAGCGGCTGCGCTGACCATGGTGGCGCCGGAAACAGCGTCCGCGCCCGCGCTCATGTCCATGGCTTTGACTTCCTCCAGGGTTTTGCCGGTAAACTTCTCCAGCAGGCCGCCGTTCAGCGCCGCGTCAAAGAAGGGCTTGTTTTTGCTGGTCCAGAATTCTTCGTTGCCTTCCTGCACGGAACCGGCCGCGCCCGTGCCGTTGTCCTTCACGGCGGTGATCACGCCGCTGTCGTCAACCTCCACCGTCAGTTTCACATTGTAGAAGGGCGGATGAATAAAGGGAGCCGTGGACGGATAGTTGCGCTGGTCCACATTGGCGTCTCCCTCCAGGGTTTTGTCTGCCAGGGCGGCGCCTGCGCAGGCGGCCAGGCAGAGAACCAGTACCAGGGAAAGAACCGAACGGAGTGTTTTCATGGAAGATCCTCCTCAAATCATTATTATTAGCTTACTCTAACCTTCATTTTCAAGAAAAGCCGTGGGGTTCTGTCTTCACATTCACCGCACGGCGTCCTTTCTATTAGTTAGAACTAACATCCGGATCCTATCATGAACCAGGCCCGTTTGTCAATGAATTTACAGCCAATATCATCCCCGTCTTCTGTATCCTTTCGGTTTTTTTCCTCTTCGGGAATAAAATACGCATCCGTTCCGTTTTTTTGGTATAATCGGTATGATCGAAACAATACATGATCTGCCGGTCGGATTCCGAAGACCGTTCCGCATGAAGGAGGGTAATTCTTATGAACAGAAAGCTGCTGTCTCTTGCACTCGCGCTGGTGCTGGTACTGGGTCTCGCCGCCGCCTTTGCCGAAGCCGGCATCGGTACGGCTGCCACCTCCGGTAACAGCTTCTCCTACCTGGACGAGTCCGTGATGACAATGTACGTCTACACCGACAACGGCCAGGGGCTGAATGTTCGGAGCACGCCTTACGTCGGTGACAACATTATCGGCCTTGCTCCCTATGGAACAAAGATGAGCGTCATCCGCTTCCTGGATAACGGCTGGGCCTGCGTCAAGTGGACCCAAATCGGCGAAGCTTATGTCCAGAGCCGTTTCCTGCAGTGGTTTGAGCCGGCGCCCCTGGTGCCCGTCACCCCCACGCCCCGGCCCACTGCCGTGCCGACCGTCGCGCCGACCGCAGTGCCCTACTATCCCGTTTATACAGACACCATGGCGGAGCTGAACAAGGAATTCCGCAGTGCCCGGTTTATCCAGCACTTTGTGGTTTCCGTCCGTCCCGCCCGCGCCAGCGGCTGGGTCAATATGCGCTGGGCTCCCAGCCAGAACGCCGAAGTGTGCGCCACCTACCGTTCCGGTTCCCTGCTGACCGTCATTGCTGAAACCGACAGCTGGTACCAGGTCATGGACCAGAATACGCAGGTCACCGGCTTTATGATGAAGACCTACACCACCCGAGTCTATTAACCGGTTTCCGGTAAAAAGGAGGGAAAACCCGTATGAAAAAACTGATTTCCATTCTGCTGTGCGCAGCGCTGCTGCTCGCCTGCGTCTCCGCCCTGGCGGAAGACAAAGCCGTCATCGATTTCCAGAACCGCATCCAGTTCAGCGGCGTCCTGCCCGAGGGCTATAAGTGCTCCATCCTTTCCCAGAGCGATCTGACCATGGAATGCCTCATTGCAAGCGAAAACCCGGCCGCGCCCCGGATGGACATTTTCATTTCCTTCAACGAGAGCTATACCGGCGTCGCGTCCCTGGCCGACCTGGACGCGGATTCCCTGGAGCGCCTGAAGATGGGCTTCAGCGAGGAGAACGTCGTCACTTTTGACAACCTCAAAACCGATTCCGGCGCAGATCTCCTGGTCGTGCGGGAAACCGGCGATGATCTGGATTTCCTGGACTTCTACACCATCTGCCTGGGCCATGAAATTGAGTTTACCCTGACCGCCGGAGAACCCGGCCAGGCCCTGACCGATGAACAGGTCAGCCGCTGCATTGAGTTCATGCGCGGTCTGTCCATCCTGCCCGTGCAGGGATAATCCAAACCGTAAAATAAGGCCTGGATCCGTCATGGATCCGGGCCTTTTTCTGTCCTCTTTATTCTTCTGTTTTCAGCGCAGCCACCATATCAATCGACCGGTTCTTCCGGGCGACCATCAGTCCGACGATCAGGGAAACCCCGAAGGTCAGCAGGATGGAGAGCAGGTAGGTTGCCGGACCCAGCGTCAGCTTCATCTCATATTCCGAAGCCAGGGCGGTCAGCAGGTACTGCAGCACGCCGACGCCGGCAGGCAGGCCGATCAGGATTCCGATCACGGTCAGCCACAGGTTCTGGCTGATCAGGAGCCGGCCGATCTTGCTGTTTTTGAACCCGACCACCTTCAGCGTCGCCATCTCCCGGTACCGTTCCGTATAGCTCATGACGCCCAGGTTGTACAGGACCACAATTCCCAGCGCCACCGCCGCGATCACCAGCAGCCAGATCATCTTGTCCATCAGGTCAATGAAGGTCCCGAAGGAATCCATAATGGACTGCTTGCTCTGGGTGTTCAGGATATGCTTGTCCGTCTCCACTTCCGTTTCGTCCGTGAAGATCGCGTTGACCGTGTAGGAGATCCCTGCCTGTTCCGCGCAGGCCCGGGTCATCATTACGCTCTCGCTCAGGCACTTGCAGATTCCGGCCACCCGGACTGTATAGCTTTCATCCGTCCCGTAGGGGGAGAAGGTCAGGCTGTCCCCCGCTGCCAGGCCGTGCGCCTGCGCCACCCGCTCGCCGATGTACGCCCCGTCGTCCGTCAGGGCAATCACGTTCATATCCTGGTCCGCGAACCGGATCCGGTCATGGGTAATCTCATAGACCTCCAGGGTGTATCCTTTGTCGCCGATCTGCACGCTCCGCTGCGCCACCCAGTCTCCGTTATATTTCTCTGCCAGGGCCAGGGCTTCCTCATTGGTAATGTTCTCCGCGTCCAGGTTGATTTTGGTCGTATAGTTGTTTGCCTGGTCAAAGAACACGTCCATAAAGGAATTCAGCGTGTCCTTCATGCCCATGCCGCCCACCAGCAGCACCATGCATCCGACAATGCCGAACAGCGTCATCCAGGACCGGGACTTGTGCCGCAGCAGGTCCCGCAGGTTCCATTTGGTCCCGAAGCCCAGCGCCTTGAAGCGTTTTGTCTCTTCCAGTGCCAGGTGCTTCATCCGCTTTGGCGTGTAAGGCCGCAACGCGTCCGCGGCGGTTCCCTGCAGCATCTTCCGCACGGAAAGGAAACCGATCAGGGTCAGGAACAGGTTGATCAGCACGAGTACCAGCCAGCTGAACGGCGGCGCGTACAGCGTCCAGTGCAGCATATCCAGGTAGGTGCCCATCGCGCTGTCCGGATTCAGGATAAACCAGCCCAGTCCGTAGCCGATCGCAACGCCCAGCACCGTTCCGATCACCCCGATAATCAGGGCATAGGAGGTATAGTGAACCAGGATCCGCTTATCCTTGAAGCCCAGCGCCTTCAGCGTGCCGATTTGGGTCTTTTCGCTTGCGGTAATCCGGTGCATGGTGGTCACCATGGTGAGGATCGCGATCGCAAGGAAAAGCACCGGCAGGATAGATCCCATGGTCTTGCCTTCCTCCACCTCGCCCTGGGCTTCCGTCCAGGTAAAGGTCTCATCCCTGGACAGCACCAGCAGCGTCCGTCCCAGGGCTTTATCCAGTTTTTCCACAAAATCCGCTTTTTCCAGGCCGGTTCTGACATTCATCTGCATGTACAGCGAACCGCCCGTAAACATCCGGGCCATGGCCGGGATTGCCGCGTCCATCATCTTCGGGGAGATAAAGCCGAAGCCGTGGCTGTTGTAATCAGGCATCATCTGGGTCTCGTCCGGCAGGCAGATCAGGTATTCGCTGGACTTGACCAGTCCTTTCACCGTACCGGTCACTTCGATCATCTTATAGGCCAGGGTCATACTGTCTCCCAGGCCGATCCCATTGGCCGCGGCATACCGGTCTGAAATCCAGATTCCGTCCGTGCTTTCCGGGTCATATTCCTCCCCGGAAACCGTCAGCAGTCCGGACACCTTCGGATTCTCCACCACGGTCATGGCCAGGGTATCCTCCGTGCCCTTCACCTCCGTCACAACAGACAAATACCGTGTGGCGTCCTCCACACCGTCCATCGCCAGCACTTTCTGCAGGTCTTCTTCGCTGAAGGCCTTCTCCGCGTAAACACGGTAATCTGAATATCCGGTAGCCTCGTAAATTTCTGTCAGGTTCTTTTCCAGGCTGTACCACTCAATATTGAATCCCAGGAATACCCCGACGCCCAGGGCAATCATCAATACCATGGAAATAAACTGTGCCTTGTACCTCCACAGCGTCCTGAACAACTTCTTTATCAGCATACAAACTCAATCCTTTTCATTCTGACCTTTATAAATCAATTCCAGGTTTCAGAATCAACACTTCATTCTGCATCAGTAAAACACTTTCATTCTGCATCCTGCATTCTGCATTCTGCATTGCAGAAGATGAATGTCACATTCATCTTCTGCTCACCAGTCCACTTCTTCGACTGTCATCGGCTTCTCCTGCTCCTCGCAGGACTTGATTTTCCCGTTCTTCACCCGGATCACCACGTCCGCCATTTTCGCGATGTTCTGGTTATGCGTCACAATGATGATCGTCTTGTTCATATCCCTGGCCATGGAAAGCAGCAGCTTCAGCACCATCACGCCTGTTTCAGAGTCCAGCGCGCCGGTAGGCTCGTCGCACAGCAGGATCCGGGGGTTTTTCGCCAGCGCCCTGGCAATGGAAACCCGCTGCTGTTCACCGCCGGACAGTTCGGAAGGAAACTGATGGATGTGATCCGCCAGGCCGACTTCCCGCAGCATGTCATGACTGCTCAGGGGATTTTTCGCGATTTCCTTGACCAGCGCGACGTTTTCAATCACGGTCAGGGTGGGAATCAGGTTGTAGCTCTGGAACACAAAACCCACGGTTTCCGCCCGGTAATCCGCCAGCTCGTTTTCCGTCAGGGTGGAAATATCCCTTCCGTCCACGGTGATGGTTCCCTCTGTCGGGCTGTCCAGTCCGCCCAGCAGGTTCAGCAGCGTGCTTTTGCCTGCGCCGCTGGGACCGAGCACTACGATAAACTTTCCTTCTTCAAGGGAAAGATCCACGTGGTCCAGCGCCCGCTGCTCGTGATCGCCGTTGCGGTAAACCCTCGATACATCCTTCAGTTCCACAATACCCATCTTTGTTTTTCTCCTCCTGTTTGCTCTCTTTCCTCCGGGCCGGCGTCAGTTGTTTGTCTGATTTTGCCTTCTTTTGTTAGTTACTTCTAACTTTGAGCCCCAAAGGAAGCTGCTCCCGTCTCAGAAGCAGCCGATGCATGACTTTTCACATGCCTGATATTGTATACCATGAAGGGCTTAAATTGTCAAGTGCAAACGTTTGTTTTAGTTGGATCTAATTTGTTCTTGACAAGCTTCTTCAATCCGGTTATTCTATCCGTCGAAAGCGAACACTGTTCACTTAAATGCGCAAAAAGGAGGCGCCTTATGTCCCGCGACAAATCCGCTCATCATGAAAAGATCATCGCAGCAGCCCGGGAGGAGTTCATGACTTACGGTTTTACGGACGCCTCCATGCGGCGGATCGCCGCCGCGGCGGGCATGAGCGTCGCCGGCCTGTACAAGCATTTTACCTCCAAGGAGGAAATGTTCGCCGCCCTCGTGGAACCAGCCTGCCAGGGGCTGATCAGCCTCTACCGGCTGGAGGAGGCCGAAGAACAGGCAGCCCTGCAGACCGAATCCCTGGGGGATAAATGGAGCCAGGGCGGGGACGCAAAACTGGCCATGTCCTTTATCTATGACAACCTGGACGCCTTCCGCCTGCTGATCTGCAAATCCCGGGGCACCCGATATGAATCCTTCCTGTATGACCTGTCGGCAGCGGAGGAAAAAATCACCCTGGATATGATGGATCTCCTGCGGGAACAGGGGATGCGGATCAACGAGGTGGATCCGGAGGAATTCCACCTGCTCGTCACCGCCAGCATTGACGCCATCTTCCGGGCAGTCGTCCATGATTTCTCCCGGGAGCAGGCCATGCATTACGCCGATACCCTGGATACTTTCTTCGCCCGGAGCTGGCAGGAACTTTTCGGTTACTGAGTCCGTGGCTTTCCCTGTCGGAAGGGACTTTTTTCAGCCCCCGAGTTAGTTGTTTCTAATATTGTGGTTATGTCTTCTGTTTCTTCATCCGGTGTCCCCGCGAAAGCGATGACATACAAATCATTTCCTTAAAGGAGGATGCACCCCTATGAAAAAACTGTTTTCCATCCTGCTTGCCCTGACGCTGGCGCTGGGCATGAACGCGGCCTTTGCCGAAAGCAGCCCCTATGCCGGCGGAACCGGCACCGCTGAAGATCCTTACCAGATCGCCACTGCGGAGCAGCTGCTGGCCCTCTCCGCGGCCGTGAATGACGGCAGCGTGAACGGCTATCCCGGAACCTATTTTGTTCTCACAGAGGATATTGACCTGTCCGGCGTTGCCTGGCAGCCCATCGGCCACCTGGACATTGAAAACCAGAACAACATGAGCGTCATGTTCATGGGCGTCCTGGACGGCCAGGGCCACACCGTCTCCAACATGACCTTCAATTCCGATTACCCCGTCTGCGGCGTCGGAATCGTGGGCATCAACCTGGGAGGCGAGGTTAAGAACCTGAACGCGAAGAACATCAATGTCAACTGCACCCATGAGTTCTCCATGGCCATCGGCGATGTGGTCGGCTTCAATATGGGCGGTTCCGTTCATGACATCACCCTGACCGGTGAAAATAGCGTCGCGGGCATCAACTGTATCGGCGGAATCGTCGGCGGCAACTCCGGCGGTACTGTGGCCAACTGCACCGTGGAAGGCACCACCGTCCGCGTCCTGGGCGACAATGACTTCTCCTCCGGCCGCATTATCCAGTGCGATATGGCCGAATGCGGCGGCCTGGTCATCGGCGGCGGCCTCGGCGGCTCCATTGACAACTGCACCGCCCAGGGCAAGGTGATCGCGGAAGGCAACGAGCCCGTCGGTATGGGCGGCATTGCCGGCTGCCTGCAGATGATGGACACCGTCACCAACTGCACCGCGGATGTGGAAATCACCAGCGCTAAGGGCGGCCATGCCATCGGCGGCCTGTGCGGCTATGCCGGCACCCATTCCAATGGAAACATCATTGCGGAAAAGGAAGGCATTGTCACCACCAAGTATCCCGGAATCATTGACAACTGCAATGTGACCGTCAAAATGGATATCCCCGGCGCCACCCACGTAGGCGGCCTGGTAGGCACCGGCCTCTTCTTCTTCGGTGAGGATTCCGCCTTCAAGGTCACCAACTGCTCTGTCAAGGGTTCCATCACCGGTGCCATCACTCCCGGTGCCGTGGCCGGCCGTGCCGTGAACAGCACGATTGAAAGCTGCAGCGCCGATGTGACCCTGGACGGCGAAGCGCTGGCAGCGGAAGTCGGCGAAACCACCGTTCCCTATGAAAGCGACGAGCAGGGCGAAGAGGCTGAAGACGCGGCCTGATCAGGCTCCTGTTTCCAAACAGTAAAAGCAAAAGAGGCGGACCAAAATGATGAAATACAAAGGGCTGTACCTGCGGCTGTTCTCCGTACTCCTCCGGAAACCGCTTCGGGAAGCCTACGGTAAGGAAATCACCCGCCGGGCGCTGAAAAACGCGCCCGGCGTCTACCGGGAAATGCTCACCCAGGTGGACGACATCGGCGCGGATAATCCCATGGCAAGCAACATCTATATGTGCTTTGTCCTCATGGCTGTCTGGAAAGCCGCAGGCGGCGCCATCACGCCCGACGGTTTCCGGCCGGTCATCCGGAAAATGGTAAAGAGCCCGATGATGACTAAAATGCTGAACAAAAGGGATATGAACAATCCGGAGGAACTGCAGCAGTCCTGGAAAGGTCTCTATGAAAAGAAGGCCTGGGCGGATCAGCGCCCGCAGTACCGGGATAAAACCTGGGATTACAATATCGATGAAAAAAAGCACCGGGACGGCGTTTACTACTATTTCACCAACTGCCCGCTCAACAATTATGCGCGGAAATACGGATATATGGAAATCCTTCCCGTCTGCTGCGAACTGGACTACCTGATCACCGAGGCCAACCACGCGGTCCTGCACAGGGACCAGACCCTGGCCTCCGGCGGAACCATGTGTGATTACTGGGTGGTTCCCGACAGAATCAAAGATCCCCGGTGAAACCGGAGCAAAAAAACGTACCGGCACGATCCTTCCGATCGTGCCGGTTTTTTTCTTCTGTTTTCCTGTCCGGTCAGACGCTGTCAAACCTTTCCCAGCCGTCTCCGGCGTCCGTTTTATGGCGGATGAAGTCAAAGTCGCAGCAGTCCCCGCCCTGGCAGAGGGTTTTCGTCCTCCTGAAATCCGTATAGGGCAGCTTCCCGAAGTTGATCACGTCCGAATGGCAGAACATCGCGCCCAGCTTCATCAGGTTCCGCTCGCTGAAAATGTGCCAGTACACGCATTCCCGGCATTCAAAGTGGAACCGGTCTTTCGGATCCTCCTCCAGGTGCCAGGTGTATTGCCAGCCGGCGCCGCTGCCGTGCCGGAATCCGAAGGGCAGGATCTTTTTCATCATCGGAAGGAAAAAGGACCGCCGGGCCATCTTCCGGTAGGATTCCGGCGTCAGGGCGCCCCACATGGCTTCGGATATAATCCGGTAGGCTTCCGGCTCGCTTTCCCCGTGCATCTGCAGCACTTCGTACAGGGCGATGGTGGTCAGGATCTGGGCAATATGCTTATAGTTGCCCCTGTCGCACCACTTTTCCTCTTCCTTCAGCAGCACCAGCATCCGGCTGTAAACGTCCTGCCGGACCTCCTCCGGCAGCGTCGGGAACAACTTTTTATACCGGCTGATCTTCACCAGGTTCTCCGGTGTATAGGCTTTCATGCCTGTCCTCCATCATTCTGAATTTCGTTTCGGTTTACCGCATGCATGCCGCAATGGCGTCCAGCACCGGCTGCCGCCACTGTTTCTGGAACAGCCAGGCTTCATGCTGCATGTCAAACCGCAGCAGCTCCGGATCCCGGAAATGCTGCAGGTACCGCTTTTCGTATTTGGGGCCCATCTTCAGGGCATAGATCACATGCACCTTTGTGCCTTCCGCGTGGAGGTCGTTCCCCAGGGGCGTCACGTAGTCGGAGTAGTATTCCCGGCCCACCGTTTTCGGGTGCAGCGAGGCGATGCTCTGCGCAAACTGCTCCATAAAGTCGTTCGTCTCCGCGTCGTTGTCCACGCCGAAGGCTTTCACCAGTAGCTTCTTCAGATTTTCCTTCTTTTTTTCGCTCTTTCCGGCATTTCCGATCAGGCGGCCCACAAGCCCCGTCATGATCCTGCCGACAAGCGGACTCCCCTGGTCCAGGTCGGATCCGCCGATGAACACATGGTCCATGTGGATCCTTCCCCGCTCCAGCAGCAGCCCTGCGAAGCTTCCGCCCAGGGAGGAACCGTAGGCGCCGTCCACCCGGCCGCCGTGGTTTTCCAGGATATAATCCTCAATCTTTTTCGTCACGGTCAGCATGTCGGTAAACGGCTTGCTGCTGTCCCCGTCGAAGCCGTCATAGTTGACGCAGATCAGATGGTACTGTGCCTTCAGGTCCTCCAGCACCTCACGGAAATTGATTTCCCAGGTGCAGCCCGTGCCCAGCAGCAGCACCAGGGTCTTTCCTGACCTGTTTCCCGTCTCGGTGATCTTCATATCTATGTTCCAGCCTTTCTGCGAAAGGCACCGATGAGGTCATGAAACCCG
>R26__coassemble_305_pt1 | contig 32243 bp, 24 predicted proteins | sample R26__metabat2_high_PE_047 | metagenome-assembled genome bin R26
GACTGCCGACCATTGTCAGTATAGCCAATGTGCTTGGCTGCTCCGTGGATGAATTACTTTGTGACAGTCTGGCAACACCCCGGCATGCCTATGAAAAAGAAGCATCCGACATTCTTGCCGGATGCACCAATTCCCAGAAAGCATTTATCACTGAATCCATGCTGTCACTGAAGGAAAACCTGAAAAGATTCAATGTGGAGAAAGATTAAAAACGCTGACATTTCGATGTATCGATCGCCCGTTTACGGCAAATCATCCAGATAGCACCCGCTGTTATATATTTGCGATATGTCCGAATCGGACGCAGAACACAGCATATTATAATTGGAAGAAACTGCCCGTGTTTCCACGATACAAAATCACATACAAAAAACGGATCCAACGGTTTCGGTACCGGCAACTCCGTCCTGACGATCCTTCGTATAATCTATGATCTCCTTCAGAAAAGCATTACAGATCCAGGCTGTTCCGGTCCAGAAGGAACTCGCGTACGCCCATGGTCACATATCCGTGTTCATCCCGCCTGGGCTTCATGCTTTTTTCTGTCAAAATAATCTTTTTGAATGAATCGCCGACATAGTTGAAAGATTTAATTTCCTGATTTCGCTTGATCTCATCCGGTATTTCATATGCAGACTGGATATAGTAACGTTTACTGCCCAGATTTGCAATGAAATCAATCTCCAGCTGTTTTCGCTGAAGCTGCCCGTCAACGTTTTTCTCACGTATTTCCACAACGCCGACATCAACCAGGAATCCGCGGCGCCGCAGTTCCATATAAATGATGTTTTCCATCAGATGGGACGGCTCTGTCTGCCTGAAGGAAAGCCTGGCATTACGCAGGCCGGTATCTTCAAAGTAGATCTTATACGGGGTATTGATATATTTCTTTCCTTTCACGTCATACCGTTTAACCGTATTGATCAGAAATGCTTCCTGCAGATAAGCAATGTACTGGCTGATTGTCGGCGCGCTGATTTTAACCTTCTTTTCGCTGCGGAAGGTACCCTCCAGGATGTTGGGATTGACCAGGGTCGCCATATCGGAGGCCAGGACGTCCAGAAGCTCCGGCAGATTGGTATCGCTGTTCAGATTGTTCCGGACAATGATGTCTTTCAGATAAACGTTGTTCATCTGCGTTTCCAGATAACGTATTTTCTGCGTTTCTGTTTTCATCATCGTCAACGCGGGCAGCCCGCCATAGGTCATATAGTCATCCCATGCTTCATCAGAGGTTCCCGGATATACGCTGATCAATTCGGCAAATGAAAGCGGATAGACACGGATCTCATCTCCGCGCCCTTCAAATTCAGTCAGGACATCTGTCGAAAGAAATCTGGAATTGCTTCCGGTCACATAGATTTCGAACCGGGGATTACGGAGATAGCCATTCAGAACCGCCTCAAAACAATCCAGTTCCTGAATTTCATCCAGCAAAAGATAGAAAGTATCTTTTTCCGGAATATGCTCATTGATGAAACGCATGAATTTTTCCGGGGAAACCTTCCTTTTTTCCCGGGCAAGCGTTACAGGGTCTTCGCCTATCTTTGCCAAATCTTCCGCGGAATCAAAAGCGAAACGAAGGATGTGTGCGTCATCGGTAACGGATTCGGTCAGATAACGATAAAACAGTGAATTCATCAGATAGGATTTTCCGCATCTGCGGAGTCCCGTGATCACTTTGATCATACCATTACGGAGCCTGAGAACCAGATCATTCAGGTAGGTATCTCTCTTTATCTCCATATCGCAGCTCTCCGTTTTATAAATCTGGCATTACTGCCGAATTTCTAAAACAGTATAGCATGCATCATTCTTTCTGACAACTGTTTGATTTTTTAAATTCGGTAAAACGACTGGAGAATCTGCCCCCTGTTGAGCACCCAGTCCGGACCTCATTGAGCAGGGGTTCCGGCGGCTGTTGAGCAGCCCTTCCGGTGGAAACTGAGCATAGCTTCCGGCGTTCATTGAGCAGGCTGCTGGCCGCCCATATAATGAATTCAGGCGTCGAACAGATGCCAATTCATTATTTGGAGGTGGTCTTCAATGACCAGTTACCGGGAGATCCTGAGATTGGCAGCCTCAGGATATAGCAAAAGCTCCATTGCCAAGAGTGTGTCCTGCTCACGGAACACAGTCACTACTGTATTGGACAGGGCAAAGGAACTGAAACTGGAATGGCCCCTGGCGCCAGACCTGTCAGATCCGGAACTCGGGAAAATGCTCTATCCGAGCAAGATTCTCGGAGGCAGCGACCGGAAGATACCGGATGCGGAGTACGTTCGGAAGGAACTCCTCAAGAATGGTGTCTCCAAGAAACTGCTCTGGACGGAGTACCTCGAGGAATGTCGTCTGACCGGTGAAAAGCCGCTCATGTATTCCCAATACTGCTGGTATCTGCAGGAAGCGGAAATGAAACGGCGGGCATCCATGCACATTCCTCGTAAGCCCGGCGAACAAGTCGAAGTTGACTGGGCCGGCGATCCCGCTCAGATCATTGACCCGGATACCGGCGAAATCACCAATGCTTACGTCTTTGTCGGTGTTCTGTCCTTCAGCCAGTACACTTACGCAGAAGCCTTCCTGAATGAGAAGCAGAATGCCTGGATCACCGCCCATGTGCACATGCTCCAATTCTTCGGCGGCGTTCCCCGGATTCTGGTTCCGGACAACTGCAAGACGGCGGTGCTTCACAACAAGGACTGGTTCACGCCGGAAGTGAACAGGACGTACCATGAGATGGCGGAACATTACAACACTGCCATTATCCCGGCCAGGGTCCGGAAACCGGATGACAAGCCGAATGCAGAAGGTGGCGTCCGGAACATTTCCACCTGGATCATTGCCGCCCTGCGGCATGAGCAGTTCTTCTCACTCGCCGAACTGAACACGGCGATCCGGAACCGGCTGAATGAATTCAACCAGCGGAAGTTCCAGAAGAAGGACACCAGCAGATACCTCCTGTACCAGGAGGAACTCCCATTGCTTTCAGCACTGCCGCCTACGCCATATGAACTGGCAGAATGGAAACAGGCGACGGTGTTGTTCAACTACCATGTATCGCATGAAAGCATGCTGTACTCGGTACCCCACGAATACATCGGAAAGAAGGTCGATATCCGGGTCACAGAAAAGATGATTGAGATCTTTTTCAATCACAGCCGGATTGCTTCTCACCCAAGGCTGCACGGGCAAAAAGGCCAGTACAGCACACAACAGGAGCATATGCCGGAAAACCACCAGAAGTATCTGTCATGGAATGGAGACCGCTTTCGCCGCTGGGCAAGGCAGATGGGTGAAAGCACACTCCAGGTTGTGGAATCCATGCTCACCTCCAGACAGGTGGAACAGCAGGCTTACAGAAGCTGTATGGGCCTCTTGAAGCTGGCTGAAAAGTACTCTTCGGCAGAACTGGAAGCCGCGTGCGGAAAAGCGCTCAGCTTAACCGGAACACCGAGCTACAAGAGTATCCGGAATATCCTCGCCACCGGTATTCATAAACCGATACTGCAGGAAACCGAATCCACCGAGAATCCTTACGCCATTACGCGTGGGGCCGAGTATTACGGGAGGTAACGAGCCATGACACATAACAGCACTGTGGATAAACTCATTGAAATGAGGCTCAGGTCCATGGCCAACCACCTGATTCAGCAGGAACAGGACCATCGCATTCAGGACCTGTCCTTCGACGAACGGTTCGCTTTGCTGGTAGACGCTGAGTACATCAGCCGTAAAAACAACCGTCTGACAAGACTCATCAAGAAGGCCGAATTCGACCAGCCGGAAGCTTACGTTGGTGACATTGACTACCATTCCGGCCGCAAGCTGAACAAAGCATTGATTCAGAAGCTGGCCAGCTGTGAGTACATTGTCGATCACCGCAACATCTTCATCACCGGAGCAACAGGCAGTGGGAAAACCTATATGGCCTGCGCCTTTGGGATGGAAGCCTGCAAGCGCTTTTACACCACCAAGTATATCCGACTCCCGGATCTGTTCATTGAGCTGGATGAAGCACGTCAGGGCGGCAAATACAAGGATGTGTTGGCAAAGTATGCCAAGCCGACGCTCCTCATCTTGGATGAATGGCTCATGCTGCCGCCGACGGAAAGCGAGAAGAAAGATATCTTCGAGCTGCTGCACCGCCGTCGCCGGAAATCTTCCACCATCTTCTGCTCACAGGTGGATCCGAAAGGCTGGTATACACAGCTGGGAGGAAAGAAAAGTGCTCTGGCGGATGCGATCATAGATCGCATCATTCACGACGGCTACCAGATCAACATTCAGAGCCTGGATCCCAGCAAGGACGTCTCGATGCGGGAAGTTTACGGAATTCCGGTAGAGCTCCGGCAGTAATACGGGGCCTTCGGCCCGTCAGGGCTCTGCCCTGAAACCCGAGGTTTATCGCATTTGTTTTACCAGGAGAGTGATATCATGGTGGCTGTCATTCCGCGAAACGCAAAAAGAGCGATACCGTCATGGTATCACTCTCCCGCAAAACCCTGTGCACTGCTCAGGTCGCTCCTCAGCGTTGCCTTATCCCGTGCATAGGTAAACGCAGAATCATAATACCATGAAACGGAAAACCGTCAATTGCTCAGTTTATTCCGGAAGGCCTGCTCAGCGACCTCCGGACAGGGTGCTCAGTGAGCACCGGACAGGCAGCTCCGCGGCACCGGAATAATCGACCACATTTCTAAAGCGATATCGCATATCTGAGTCCACAGGCCTATATGTACAAGCATATGTGAAAAGGACAGCCCTATCAGCTGTCCTTTAGACTTATCCGAAGTACGAACCGGCTGCCAATGCATCCGAGTTCGATACTTCGTACTATGGTGGAGCAAGACGAGTTAAATCCGAACCAAATGCCTCTTCTACCGCTTCCCTGGGAATTGTTTCCGTTCCGCCGTGGAAGTTGTACGTGAATACGTACCTGTCATCATAAACATATATGCTGTTCAGGAAAATGTCGATGATCTGTTTCTGATAATTCAGATCATTCGGATTGCCGTGCTTGAACTGACTGATCCATTCCACAATCTGTAGCTTCGAGTATTTCGGTCTGGTCAGCTCCGCCTGCATGATGCTGATATTCAGATCACTGCGCCGGGCTTCGAGCTGGTCAAGCCGTTCCTTTGTGGAAGGAGTCAGCACTCCGGCCTGAATGGCATTCAGCATATTCTCAATGCCTTTTTCACATTCTTTCAGCTGCTCCCGAAGTGCCGGGATCGTCGTGTCCTCTTTGGATTGCAGTTTCACAATGCTATCCGCAACCCGTTCGATCGTTTCGTCTTTTGACAGAACCTTATCGACCGTGATGATCACCGCTGCCCGTTCAATCAGTTGCTTTTTGATGGCTTTCAGTATGCATCTGTGTTCATGCTTGGCCCCGGCGCATTTGTAATAATAATGTTTGGCCCCGGTACGGCTTGTTCCGCTTTCTCCCGCAAGCATCTTCCCGCATTTTCCGCAGAAGAGCTTTGTTGTCAGCAGATACTCTTCATCAGCCTTTGCTTTCGCCGGAGCGTGCCGATTGCTCTCCATGCGCTGCTGAACACGTTCAAACTGGTTTTTTTCAATGATCACCGGCAGTTTGTCCGGAATGCAGATCGTTCCTTAGTGATATTCGCCCAGATACTTCCTGTTTTTCAGTACGGTTCCCAGACTGGCAATTCTGAAAGGGTTCCCTGCTGCCGTCAGCAATCCACGGCTGTTCAGGGAATCAACAATATCCTTCATCAGTTCCCCGTCATCATACCGTTGGAAGATTTCTTTCACAATCGGCGCGGTTTTCGGATCAATCTCCAGCACACCATCAGCACCTGTCCGATATCCCAGGGTAACCTGACCGCCGTTGTTCTTTCCCTTGAGGGCGTTTTCCATCTGTCCGCGCTTGATCTTCTGAGACAGTTCCACCGAATAGTATTCAGCCATTCCTTCTAGCATGGATTCCAGAATAATACCTTCCGGGCCTTCTGAGATGTTTTCTTTGGCGGATACCACCCTGATATTATGCTTTTTCAGAATGTGCTTGTAATACGCACTGTCATACCGGTCACGGGAGAAACGGTTCAGTTTCCAGACCAGCACGATTTCGACCAGCTCTTTTTCTGCATCATGGATCATCCGCTGAAACTCAGGCCTGTCCGCAGATCTGGCTGAAAGTGCACGATCAATATAGGTATTCAGAATCGTGATGTTATTACGCTGTGCATACTCTGTACATTCCCGGATCTGACCTTCGATGCTTTCCTCACGCTGACTGTCTGAGGAATACCTTGCATATATTACAGCATTCATTGCCTACTTACCTCGATTTCCATACTTTCTGTATAAAAGCGAAGTCATTTGTCCGGGAAGTACTTGCGACGAACATTGTCAAGAATTAGCATTTTAACATTATCATACTCCGGTAATGCTCGGTAGATTTCCTGATTGCATCTTAAACAAATATAGCATTCTTCACAATAATTCTTTCCTTCAACTAATGGTGTATCACAATTTGAACAAACAGGATGTAAATCTTCTATATCGTATTCTCCATAATAATTCTTTTGCCAGCGCCATTTCCATTTGAACTGTAAAATATCATCTGCTGTATAAGATAAAAACGCTGGTGGAACAACTGCAGTGGTTTTCTTCCATTTTCTCCCTAAGTATAAAAATACTACTAAAGCAATAAAGGCAAGCATGATTAACCAGATCTTTACATCGGTATTAAGGAAAGAAGAAATCACATTCCACAAAAAGACGAAGCAGTTTTTCAAAGTGCTAAAAATCACTTCTTTAGTTATAAAATCAATAAGCAACGAAACTAACAATACAATTAAGGCGCTGCCAATTGAAACGGTCCATGGATTGTTCCAAAATCCTTTACTTCTTCTGCTCATTTATCAAACCCCTATATAAATAACTATCAATACTATTGCGGCTCTATCAATATCATTTAATCCTGCCTCTGTTTTCTGCGCATTATTCGAGATACTCTTCATTTTATTCAGATTGAGGGGTGTCTTCTGGCATTTCTGATAGTTTTTCTTTTATCCTCGCTATAAGTTGGACTATACAATCAAAAACGCGACTTGCACTTTTATCATCCGGAACGCAATTCTCTATCTCAATATCTTCATAGCTTTTGTTCTCACTGTAAAATGCTTGATAAAATGCTTTGACATTAAACTGAAGATTCGCTTTGGATATCTCAAATACATTTTTATTATTTTCAAAACATGCATAACCTGAATCTGTACTCTTAAATTGAAGCATTCTTTTCATACCGTTTCCATCTCCTTCTCAATGTATCTAGCCCACCCTCAATATGTTCCGAAATAATATCAAGAATGTTGAAATCGCTATCTTTGTATTCGAGAGCACCTGATTGAATAAAGATCTTTTCCTCGTTTTTTCCAATGAAGATAACATTATCAACATCAAGATTCACAATAAATTGTGGACGATGTGTAACCATCAATACTTGACGATGTTCACCCATGACCTTAAATCGATCAAGTAAATAGTCCCTTATTGCTTTTTGTGAAATATTGTCTTCAGGTTGGTCAATAATGTACACCCCCACATGTGTTGTTTCATATGAAAGAACATCAAAATAGATTTGGGCATCCAATCCAGAAGACAATTCCTGTGTGCGATCTTTCCCTGCTTGCGTAATTGTATATTTATTGGCAAGATCTCCCTTGAGTTTTTCTTGGATTTTTTCTTTCAACACTTTTAGCACTTCTGATGAAGGTCCGTTATAGTACAACATTTTTTTTGATAGTTCTTCTTGTGTCATATCTAAAATGGATTTTTTCGTGTTTTTGCTTAACATTGATGTAAAGAGACTCTTAATGTACTCTTCATCTATTTCTGTTATTCCCAACCTACTATTAAACTCATAATCATGAACTCTCTCAGTCTGTATCCGGATTGTTTCCTTTTCAATATGAAAATCCGGCTTCTTCATCCTATGCTTTCGTCGAATAATATCAACAATCAATTCAGCCGCTGATTCTATATTTTCATTATAGGCTGATAACTTCTTTTGAGTATCTGATACAGAAGACTGATACTTTTGCTTAAATCGGTTGATTGCATTTTGATACAATGCTATTTTTGTGTTTTCTCGTTCGGCACACTTTTTCTTCTTCTTATACCTCAAAGAAATTGCATTTAATTGTTCGACAATTATCTCAAGCTGCTTTCTGTCTTCCTCATCTAACCAAACATTGTCAATAATAGTTTCAATTTGTTCAGAAATATTATCCAAATCTCCGTTAATGCTTCGGTAAGCTTCTACTCGCTTATGGTTTTTTGAAACATTGCCTACAAATGTTAGACTCTCTGCTTTTTCTATATTCTCATCTATGATTTTAAATCTGCCCAACTGAGCTTCAAGCAGCTCTATCGCAAACTTTTCTTCTAAATATGAAAAAATAGTTTTTAATTTGCGTTGGATTTTTTCATGGTATGCTCCTGAATTTATAGGTTCTGGATAATATGGACTCAAAAAATCATCTGATCTAATCTTCCCCTGTTCAAACTTTTCACGTATTTCACCTTGCATATCGAATGCAAATACTTCGGTTCCTGGTATTGTAGTCTTGATCTCAATCTTATGTTTCTTCAAATATTGTTCATACCCCTTAACAACTGAGGCGCTCAGCATGCCTTCCTGCTGTTTCCTATAATTTGTAAGCTTATGTAAAAGCAAAGATTTTCCTATGGAATTGTCCCCGATAATCACGTTTATCCCACGTGAAAGCGGAACATCATAATTCACACCATCGATAGATAGTTTTACACTTTTCATAAAGGTTTCTGTTGGATTAAAAAAACTATTAACTGTTTTTATTCTTCTATGATCTGTTATAGCCATTACCAAACCTCGAAATGATGGCAAACATTTCACATATGTGTATTTAAAATCATTATTATCATGTTCATTTTCTTTTGGATAGTAACGCCAATCATGACAATCAGATCCCGTAATGAACCTAACATCTTCAGTCATGTTGTTTTCATATAAATAGTGTTTATTAAACACCTCGTTCTTCCGGTTTTTAAATTCAAAAGCCTCAAAATAATCTGTGTAAACAAATTCTTGAAACTTGACTTCTCCTACACTTCTTGCATCATTTTTATTTGGATGAGTAGTTGTCAATGAACTTTTTTGATGCACGATTAATATGGTGTCTAAGTCAATGTTTCGTAATAATGCAAGGAACTTTTCTTCTGAAAATGCCATGTTTCTATCATAAGCGATGCTACCATCTTCATTTACTAAGGTGTCTGATATTGCCTGTATTTTACTTTCATTCTCATCATTGAAAATTGCAATAACGTGCAATACCGTAGCCCCTTTATCGCCAATATATTCAACTGAGAATTCTACACCGGGAAAAACCTTTATTATCGAATTTTTCGTTTCTCCCTCATATGTTTTCAGAGTTCTATACATTTTATAGTCAAATGCATCATGATCTGTAATAGCACACATCTGAACCCCATTATCATTAAGACGTTCAGCCAAAATAGGTATATTCTCTATTGTATTAAATGCCACTTTCCCTTTGTCTTTCCCTCGTGAACCAATGGAGTGTATATGCAAATCAATCTTATATCCAGACTCAACTATTCTCATAATACTCCTTTTTAACTCTCCTTCATTTCATACTACTTCCCAGTAGCCAGCTCGATTTGAACCAATTCTTAAAACCAATTTCCTAGCCTTTAGTGCTGCAATGATTCGATTGATTGTTCGCCTTGATTTTCCAGTAATTTCAACGAGCTGCTCTGCTGTACGATGAGGATCTTCACGAAGCAAAGACATGATGAATGCTTCATCTTCCGTTATTGTGCCATTTGTGCCATTTATTATGTCACCATTTGGCACAATATTCCGATCCACTCTTGAAAACTCGATAGTAAAGTCATTATCTGTATTGATATAGTTTATTTCAACATTGTTTTCTGCACATAACCTATAGATCTTTTTGATGCCAGAGCCGAATGTTTCAACATCTTTACACAAATATAATGTCTTAGCGATAGCTTCATTTCGCAGGAACGAGTGAAGATCTCGTGAAGCATAATCCTGTGGTGTAAATTCGTTCGCGAATGATCCTGGATTGATAATAGAAATCCTATTTGAAAAAATGTCGATTTCATGCCTTACTGGAATATCATATCTGGCATGAGCAAAACTGTTAATGATTGCTTCACGAAGTACTTCTATCGGAATCTCTGGCGTTTCTGTGCGGTGAATTCCATCTTCACTAAGATTAACTCGCCAGCGGATATTACGGACAATATAATTCATCGCGGCATCAATCAGTTGAAAAATATTGCCTTCGATTTGCGCCATATCCAGGAATGTCGTTTTATGATCAGTCGCAAATACGGCCAATTTTAACATAATCGGGTTGTTTTTTGAAAACAAGCAACGACCTGCATTAGTTAACTTATCGCCGTTCAGCAGTCCCATCTTGTTCAATAACACTGCATTATTATCTCCCACGTCTGGGAGACGTCCACATTCGGTTGCTGATCTGTAGAAGCGCTGAATCGTCTGTTCGTCCACATCTTCTATCGTTTCTCCAGTTGTATGGTTTTCCCAGTTGTCCTCATATTCTTTTCCTATCATTATTTTCCGCAATTCCGCTGGTGAAAGCTCGCGATCTTCATCAGCAGTACGGATATAGTACTTTCCATAAGCAGAATACGGCAAGTCGGTGCCAGAAAAATGAACAGAGATCACATCTGTCTCATTGATCTTGACAACTTCGATAGAAGGGAAAATCTGAGGTTTTATTGCCTCAAAGATTTTTCGCGACACATCCCGGAGGGTTGAATCTGCAATTGTAAACGGAAATGGTGTCCCATCATTTTTTACTCCGAAATATAGTGTACCCTCACCATGCTTATTCAAAATCGCAGAAATAGAGTACATAGCTTCTGTCAGTTCAGCAGTTGTCTTCTTAAATTCCGTATGCTCATCTTCCCGAAACATCCAAATCCCTCCGTCTCATCGCGGAAGAATTATATCACATCTGGCATAATAAATCAATTTGTTTGGCACAATAAATGGCACTAATTTTCTAATTGCCTTAACTTGAAAAAAAGAATGATGAAATTCTGTGCAAGGTGGAGATGAGAACAGCATGAGGATAATCAGGGAAACCGACCTGAAGATGATTCGTCCGCGGATCTTATCAAGGTGATTATTCTGCAGCTTTCTCAGATGCGGGATTAATGAAGAGAGTACTGCCTGGCCGCGTTTCTGATTGTCCGCATTCGCTGTATTATTCCTACAGCTGAAATAATAAACATATTTATTGACATAATGCTATTATAATGAATATAATTATGTGCATAAACCGAAGCCGGAGGAAATCCTGATGGGACGGAAAACAGTGGTACTTCTTCCACAGACGCAGGGATTGCTGGAACAGATGGGAGAACAGATTAAACTGGCTCGCCTGCGCAGGAATATTTCGTCAGAATTGGTGGCCGAAAGGGCAAATGTATCCCGGGCGACGGTTACAGCGGTGGAAAAAGGGTCTCCCTCTGTAGCAATCGGATGCTATGCCGCTGTCCTTCATGCGTTGAACGGAATGGATAAGGATCTCCTTCTGATTGCGAAGGATGATGTGTTCGGCCGGAAACTGCAGGATCTTGAACTGTTAGTTCGTCGGCGGGCTCCGCGCCGTGAAAAGCAGGAAGACGGTGATAAAGAATGACCAGGATCATCTATGTTTATGAACAATGGTCAACGGCTGAACCAGTTCATATGGGCTGCTTGTATGCAGATCAGTATAAGACTATCCTGGATAATGTGGGTCAACGGTCAGGATTTTCACATCAACATACTATATTGATATATACATCGCATAAAAAATATAAATGTGCCTGTCCCTTTGCAGGGACAGGCACGGTGTTTTTGAGGATTTGATCCTGTTGCGTTACGTCTGAAGAATTGAATTATTCAGCGTAGAAGCTCTGGCACCAGTTGGTTTTGTTGAACAGGCCGGTGGCCAGGGTGGTCAGCTGGTTGTTCAGGATGTTTTCCTTATGTCCGGCGGAATTCATCCAGGCTTTCATAACTTCCTTCTCGGACTTGAAGCCGAAGGCGATGTTTTCCGCTTCACGGGAATCCGCGAAACCGGCGTCGGTGTAAGCGCTCCAGCAGTCCTTGCCGTTGGGACGGGTGTGGCCGAAGTACTTGGCAATTTCTTCCGCACGTACCATGGCAACTCTTTCCCACAGATCCTCACGGGTGGTCAGCGCAGCGGCGCCCACCTTGGCACGTTCCGCGTTTACCAGGGACAGGACCAGGATGTTGGCCTTCCAGGCGCGGGTGGTGTCGGGTTCCTTGATCTTGCTGCCAACCTTGATGCCGGCGGTGGTGCACTTTTCGGAGAATTCCTTACTGAGCATGAAGCCGTTCAGCGCCTTCTCACGGGTGATGGTGTAGTTCAGCTGGTTGATCCAGTTGGCCTTGCCGGCGGCGTCAGCTTCACGGCCCATGATGGTGCGATACAGCATATCGACATACTCTTCGTTGCTGGGCAGCGTGTTCTTGTACTCAGGGCTGAATACGAATCCGCTGGCAACAGCGGTGCCGGCGTAGCCGTTGGTCAGCGCCTTGCACCAGTTCTCCAGACCGGCGGTATCGGGCTGCCGCTTCAGGCAGTCCTGATAGAGGCGGTACACGAAGGCGGTCCGCTCAACGTTCAGGTCGCGGGCGTTCTTCAGGGAGATCGTGCCGGGCTTGATGCCGTAGCTGTTGGCCAGCGCGATGAACTCCTGGCTGCCCAGGAAGCCGGAGCAGACACGGTCAGAAGTCATACCGATGTCCATGATGGCCTTCCAGTAGGTCATGCCGCCTTCGTCAGGATTACGGCCCAGCATGGCATTGTAGCAGTCTGTAACGACTTCATCGTTCTTCTTGTTCTTTCCTGTATATTCAGGAGAGTTGAAGAATCCGGAAACAATGTCCGCGGCGCCGACTTTGCCGCTCTCGAGCTGGTTAACCCAGTTCTGCAGACCGGCGTCATCGGGGTTACGGCCGAGGACAACCTGGTACATCCGGGTCACAAAACCCTTGGTACCGGATTCGGTGGTCACGTTGACAGACGCGGCGGGAGCGGTGGTGCCGCTGGAAGCCGGTGTGTCAACTTTAGCTTGGGACAGGCTTTCGGTATTCACATTGGAAGCAGGTTCAACAGCAACCACAGGCTCATGAACAGCGGCCTCACCGATACCGAAATCCTCTGCCAGGGCGATTCCCCCCAGCATCAGACAAAACGCAACTAAACAGGCAATCGTACGAGTGATTTTACTCATACATCAATCATCTCCTTCCGAGAAACTAAACGGAGCATCCCGTCCGTTTCTTCCCGCTATTTTAACAAACATCAAAAAAAGCGTCAATCCGAAACCCGGAGACGTTGACAGCAAAGCCCCGGAGCAATTTTCGCAAAAGGCCGTAAATACGGGCGTTTCGTTGACATGTAATAGGAAGAAAGGTATAATCTATTCTGTATAACCATGTTGATTTTACTCAATTTTTGGTTGTATTTTCCCGGACGTTTGTCAGGGGGAAAACAGGCAGGCGCGGAGCGGCTCGCAGTGGCTTGCTGGAGCAAGGAAACGCCGAAAAAACAGATTCTCCAGCGATGCGCGTCAGCGGACCGTATGGCGGAGCCGTCTGTTTTTTACTGAAGTGAAGAAATAAGCAAAGCAGAATATTACTAACCCGTTAATCAAAAGGAGAATTGGTTTGGACAGACAGCAGTCATGGACCATCGGACGGATTATATATACGTTTCTGATGGCTCTTTTACTTCTGGGTTATCTGGCGGTGATTGCCACATACTGCGACCAGACAGCGACCGGAAAAGCATTTAACTTTCCGGGCTTTGTATGGGTGCTTCGGGTCATCACGGGCGTTATGGCCATCTATCTGGGAAAACTGTGGAAGGACAAAGGTTTCCTGCTGCTGGCGGTCTATTTACTGATGAAACTGGTTCGGGTTGTTGCTGAAGGACCTGACAATGTTTTTCAGGATTCGGTCAGCGACGCGATTCTGACCGGATTCTGGGCCTTCTCTGCCTGCTATGGAATGGCCAGGATCCTCAGCAAAAAGCAGCTGAAAAGTTTTTTGAATATCTGCATAACCATCTGGACGATCGGAATGATCGTATCCAGCTGTCTGGGAATATATGCGGTATGGACAGGGAATAACATCTACACGATCGGTGAAGGTGCTATATGGGGAATAACACAGGAGAACAGATTATTTCTGGTTTTCTTCCCTACTGTTTCCGGATCTGTTATGAGTTTCTCTATCATGCTGGCTTTATGCAGTGCTATTGTTGGGAAGAAAAGAAAGACCAAAGTGTTTTTCCTGCTTTCCATCATTCCGATGTTTATTGCGCTTTGCCTGACAGATTCCCGCTGCGCCCAGGTAACGGTTTCAGCTGGAATTGCGTCAATGCTTGGTATTTTCATTATTCGCAAACTGCGTGACCAGGCTCAGCAAAAGCAGAGAAACAGCTGGTATGCCTGGGCAACAGGGATAGCGGTAGCCGGTGTGATCTTTGTTGTTTCTGTGGCGTTGTGTATGAAAACCATTACCGTGTTTAATCAGGTCCGAGCCGATGGATTGCTGATACCACGGGCGTTGGCGGAAGAAGTACAGATAAAAGCCTTTGTGTCAAATCGTGGTTATGGCGGGAATAATCTCCTGACCGATCGTCCTATGATCTGGAAAGCTGCAATAGATGTTCTAAAAAACAATCCTCTGCACCTGATATGGGGAGCGTCAATTTATAATCCTATGACTCTCGTGAATGCTTCACCCAATATGACATTTTACGCCAACCATTGCCACTGCATGCCGCTGATGATTCTGCTGGAAAACGGTATTCCTGGACTGCTGATGATGGGAACATTCCTGGGAAAGATTGTCGGCGCTTCTTTCCGGCTTGTTTTGACGTCAAAGGAAAAACGGGAAGTCGTGATAGTTCCTTTTATTCTTTCGATTTTACTTGGTGAAATCATAGAATGCTTCCTTTGGCTAAGAACCGGAACGTGTCCGACTATGCCATTTTTCTTCGTGGCCGTGGGTATTCTTCTGACCACCGGACAGAAGCAGAAATCAGTTAGCGGAGTAACGACAGATTGATTTTCGAAATCCGTTTTCCAGAAATCGTAAAGAGGTGACCATCTATCAGACGACTGAAGAAAACCCTGTGGCCGGTGATGGACGCACTGTTTGTTTTCATCGGCTTGTTCATATCGGTGGAATTCTATTTTTCCCTCAGCGTACCTGAAAACCATGTGATTCATCTCTGGCGAACCCTTCCGATCCTCCTGATCACCACTCTGGCGGCTTTGTGGATCAGCGGAATCTACCGCCAGATCCTCGCCTATGCCGGACAGGATGTCCTCATCCAGTGCGGGATTAGTACCCTGGCAGGAACAGGCATCACATACCTGGTCTCCCTGATCTTCTATCTCTTCCGGGACAGGATCGGTGTGAATATCTTCCTGATGCCCCGACCGGTTTATTTCATCCAGTGGGTTATTACCCTCTTCCTGGTGGCGGCTTCCCGCTACCTGATCCGGTACAAAACGGCAGGCAGCCGCAGAAAGGAAGATAAGGAAACCAAGCGGATCCTGATCATCGGCGCTGGCTATGCCGGAGCCACCGTGATCAGGGATATCCAGAACGGCCGTTACGGCAATGCCACCGCCGTGGCGATCCTGGACGACGATCCGTCCAGGCAGCGCTCCTCCCTTTCGAGGGTTCCGGTGGTCGGCGGTACGGACGCCGTGGCGGAAACCGCTGAAAAGTACAACATCAACGAAATCATCATCGCCATTGCCACGCCGAAGGGTGAAATCACCGCGCTTCTGAACGACTGCATTGAAACCGGCGCCCATGTGATGATATACTCCGGCGTCCGGGAAGGCGCAGAAGCCCGGGAAGTGAATATCGCGGACCTGCTGGGCCGCGCGGAGCAGCACCTGGACATGACGGAGGTGCATGCGTTCCTGACCGGCAAGACCGTCCTGATTACCGGCGGAGGCGGAAGCATCGGATCCGAACTGTGCCGGCAGATCATGGGCTTTACCCCGAAGAAGCTGGTGCTCTACGATATTTCCGAAAACTATATGTATGATCTCTTCTTCGAGCTGAAGGAGAAATACGGGGAACTGGTGGCCAATACCCTTGTGCTGGAGGTCGGCAGTGTCCGGGACGAAGAATCCCTCTGGCGGGTCATGGGCAAGTACAAGCCGGATATCGTGATCCATGCGGCAGCCCACAAGCATGTTCCGCTGATGGAGACCAGCAGCGAGCAGGCGATCCTGAACAACGTCTTCGGCACTTACAAGACGGCAAAGGTAGCTGTTGAGTGCAACGTGAAACGCTTTGTCCTGATTTCCACGGACAAGGCGGTCAACCCCACCAATGTGATGGGCGCCTCCAAGCGGCTGGCGGAGATTGTGATTTCCTCTATTCCGAGAAAGAACACTGAGTTCATGGCGGTGCGTTTCGGCAACGTCCTGGGTTCCCACGGTTCCGTGGTACCGATCTTTGAACGCCAGATTCGGGCGGGCGGTCCGGTCACCCTGACCGACCCGAATATCATCCGCTACTTCATGACCATTCCCGAAGCGGCCTCCCTGGTGCTGCAGGCTGTCGGCATGGCGAAGGGTGGAGAACTCTTTATCCTGGATATGGGCGAACCGGTCCGGATCCGTGACCTGGCGGAGAAGATGATTCACCTGTACGGCACCGGCAGGGAGCAGATCGTCTGCACCGGCCTGCGCCCGGGTGAGAAGCTCTACGAGGAACTTCTGCTGGATAAGGAAAACGACCAGGCGACTGAGCGTGATCGGATCTATGTGGCCAAGCAGGACCACTATGACTGGGAAACCGTTCAGGGCTGGCTGGAGAAACTGGATAAATGCCTGGAAGGCCACCAGGACGTGAAGAAGGTTCTGCATGAAATTCTTCCGACCTACCACATTTCCTGAGGAGAGGGGGAATTCCGTGAGAAGAATCATCGCACTGATTCTGGTGCTGCTGGCGGCAGCTCTGACAACCGCCGGGGCAGCGGAAAATACGGAAACAGATGGAACGGTGTCCGGAACGCTGAACATCTCCTGTTTTGAGGAAAACGGGGAGTACTTCCGCACAGAGGTTTCCGAAGACGGAACCGCCGCATATATCCAGACAAAGGCGTCTGCGGAAAACCGGGCATTTTCCACTCCATATGAAAACGACCGTTATTACAGCGCGGTTTTCCCTGAACTGATGATCACCAACTGGGACAGGGAAGCAGAAAGAATTCCTGTGTTCAGGATCTGGATCCGCTACCGCGGAACAAAGCACCTGAACATCGGGGCTGTTTCCCTGATCGCGGATGGAACGGATTACCGGTTCCTGGACGTTTCCTCCCCGGACTGGATCGCTACGAAAGAAGACGGAACAGCCGCCCAGGATGTCCAGCTGGTGCTGGGTTCAGACCGCAACAACGCAGTTTGCTTCGCAACACTGTTTTCCGGTGCGGTTGAATATGCCCAAAGCCGAATGAACAATCCCGAAGCCCCGCAGCCGGACATATCCATGGTTCTTCATGGTGATGAAGAGGATATCCCCGTTGTGCTCCCAGCGGACTTCTGGTCCGAAATGGCCATGTTCGTCTACAGCCTGGACAGCATCAATGGGTTCTCCCAACTGACAACAATCCCCGGAACGCCCTGCATGGTGCAGAAATAAGAACACTTGTTGCAAATATAGATACTATAATGAAAGAAGGCTTTATATATGCACTACAAAGGGAAGTATAGCTGGCTGAAGCATCTTGACTTTATACTGATTGATCTTCTGTCCCTTCTTGGCGCTTTTATTTTAGCCTTCTTTATGAAGTTTGATCATCTGATCCTGGATACCAGATGGCAGAGCATTTTGCTGACTATTATGCTCCTCCACCTGATTATTAACCTGCTTATGAATCCATACTCCGGATCATTGAGGAGATCCTTTTTTGAGACAATTGTCCGGGGCGGACAAATGGCTATTATGAATCTGTTGCTTGCTTCTCTTTTCATGTACCTGATGAAGGAAGGCGATTCTTATTCCCGGGAGGTTATGATTGAAACCTTCCTCTTCTATCTGGTCATTTCTCTTGTCCTGAAATATATCTGGAGAAAGCTTCTGCTGTCCGGTAAAATCAAGATCGGACAGAACAAACCCAAAACGCTGGTTGTTGTCGGGAGTAAGGATACGCTGGAACGGACGTTGACAGACGCGACAGCGGCGGATTTTCAGGAGTATGATATCAAGGCTGTTACCAGTATTGACGGCTTCGATGGGGAAGTTGAGAATCTGATTGATATCAACAATCTGGTAAAATATGTACTGGATAACCGGATAGACGATGTACTTGTGGCTGTTCCGCCCAGACTGATGAACCGGGATGTGATCAGCAGGCTGATTGATAACGGCATCAACATTCATGTAAACGTGGAAAGCCTTTTCGGTTTGAAACCGGATGATCAGTTTATTTCCCGTATCGGTATTTGTAAAACTGTTACAATGGGAATCTTTGATTTCCTGCCCAAGCAAAGGTTTTATCTGATAATCAAAAGAATCTTTGATATTCTTATTGGTTTGATTGGCTGCATCTGTCTTTTGCCTCTTATGGGAATTGTGAAGCTGATGAACCTTGCATCCGGTGACCACGCAAAACTGTTCTACCGGCAGGAACGGGTCGGAAAAGACGGAAAACCTATCCGTATTTTCAAATTCCGCTCCATGGTCCCTGATGCAGAAGAGATTCTTCAGGAAATGCTGAAGGATCCTAAATATGCGGAAGAGTGGGCCAGAGACCAGAAATTTGAGAATGACCCACGTATCACAAAGGCAGGCAATTTTCTTCGCAAAACAAGCCTGGACGAAACTCCGCAATTCATCAATGTTCTTAAGGGCGATATGAGTCTGGTTGGCCCCCGGCCCCTTGTGGTGGGCGAACTGGAGGAGCATGGCGGGTTGCAGCTGTACAACAGAGTCAGGCCAGGCATTACGGGTTGGTGGGGTTGCAACGGACGATCCAATATTGACTATAAAGAGCGTCTTGACCTGGAATACCATTATGTAAAGCATATTGGTATTACTATTGATGTAGTCTGTATTCTCAGAACGATAGGATCAGTGCTGCGCAAGCAGGGAGCGAAGTGAGGTATATACTATGGACATCAAGATTATCGTAGCAACGCATAAAAAGTACTGGATGCCGAATGATTCAATGTATCTTCCCCTGCATGTTGGTGCGGAGGGAAAGGAATCCATAGGATATACCCCGGACAACACCGGAGATAATATCAGCGGTAAGAATGCGAATTACTGTGAGCTTACAGGGCTTTACTGGGCGTGGAAAAATCTTAAGGCTGATTACATCGGTCTTGCTCATTACCGGCGCCATTTCAGCAATGGGAAACGGTTCGGAGACAAGAAAGACAAGGTCATCTCCCAGGTGGAGCTTGAAAAGTGTCTGGCTGAGGCGGATATCCTTCTTCCTAAACCCAGAAATTACTGGATTGAAACCAACTATAGTCAATATGCACACGCGCATCATGCGATTGATCTGGATACTACCAGAGCGATTATTCAGGAAAAGTATCCTGAATATATCAAAGCCTATGATGAAAGCATGAAACGTACCACAGGCCATCGCTTCAACATGTTCATCATGAAAAAGGATAAGTTTGATGAATACTGTGAATGGCTTTTCGATATTCTGTTTGAACTGGAAAACAGGCTGGATATCAGCAGCTACAACAAAAACGATGCCCGTGTGTTTGGTTTCGTAAGCGAAAGACTGTTGGACATCTGGCTTGAAACAAAAGGATACACTTACAAGACTATGCCGTATGTTTTCATGGAAAGTCAGAACTGGGTAATTAAGGGTTGGAATTTCCTGAAGAGAAAAGTCTGGAGAAGATAAAAGGGATATGGAGAATAAGAAGATTTTATGAGGAGGCCTTGAATGGAATCTAATATGCGAGATGTATTAGCTGTTGTTGTTACATATAACAGAAAAACGCTTTTATCTGGATGCATTGAAAGGCTGCTGGGTCAAAGTTTTCCTTGCGATATTCTTATTATTGATAATGGCAGTTCAGATGGTACCAAAGAATCAATAGAGGGGTTAATAAATGATAATCTTATCATTTATAAAAACACTGGTGTGAATCTGGGCGGCGCCGGTGGCTTTAACTACGGCTTACGGGCAGCGGTTGAACAGGGATATAAATATGTATGGATTATGGATGATGATACATATCCAAATAAAGATGCATTGGAAAAGTTGTTCTATGCCAGTGATGCTTTGAATGATAATTATGGTTTCCTTTCAAGCGTGGCTTTGTGGAAAGATGGAACGCTTTGTAACATGAATATTCAAAGAGAATCACCATACAAAAAAATAGAAGGTATGCCATCAGAGAACAGAAAAGTTCAAATGGCAACTTTTGTTTCATTCTTTCTAAAAACACAGACTATCAAAGAAGTAGGATTACCAATTAAAGAGTTTTTTATATGGTCAGATGATTTTGAGTATTCAAGAAGAATTTCTATGAAATATCCTTGCTATTTAATTTCGGACAGTATAGTAGAACACTATATGAAGACTAATCAAAAAGTAGGAATAGAAGCCGAATCAGAAGATCGACTCTGGAGATATGAGTACATGTATAGGAATGAAGTGTATGTATATCGCAGAGAAGGGTTGAAAGGATATCTGTATTTATTTATGCGTTTTGCACTTCATAATATAAGAATTATAACCAAAGCACATGAGAACAAAGTAGTAAAATTAAAAGTTATCTGGAAGTCGTTTATTAAGGGATTTTCATTTAAACCCACAATAGAACATGTATAAAAGAGTAAAAAGATGTGAATAGATGGAAAAGATCGCTCGGGAAATATGTTGCATAGGAACCATAATAGAAGATTTGTTCCATAAAATTATAAGGAGTACAATAAGATGAAGGTGCTGGAAGTAAATGTAGATGACCACTTATATGGTGGGGTATATGTATTAGTTAAGAGCATAATACAATATTTGCCCAAGCATATTAGGGCCGATGTTGCAGCACTTGAACCGTTTGATGACAAGAATCATATAACAGAACTAAATGAGTATGGTTCGGAAGTATATTATGTTGGTTCTAAAAGAAATAAAGTTTTAAAACAGATCGATATATACAGAAATATAAAACAACTTATCAAGGAAAAACAATATGACGTTGTTCATCTCCATTCGGATGTCTCACATAAAATATTGGTGTCAGCGTTAGCTGCAAGAAAAGCACCCAAATTGGTATTTCATGCTCATGCAAATGATGCTGAAGGAAAGTTTTTAATATTGAGGAGGATATTTCATAAAATTTGCTGTGTATTTTTAAAAAGAATACCAGCAGATTATCTTGCAACATCCGCAGATGCAGGCAAATGGATGTTCCCTTGGGCTAAAAAAGAAGATGTTATTGTTCTTAACAATGGAATAGATTATCATCGCTTCGAATTTGATATAAAGAAAAGGGAAGAAAAACGAAAAGAATTAGGATATAGAGATGATGAATTTGTTATTGGACTCTTTGGAAGATTTGTATCTCCCAAAAACCCGATATTTGCCATAGAAATACTGCAAGCAATATTAGAAAAAGATCCGCATATAAAAATGCTTTGTATTGGAGAAGGACCGTTAAAGCAAATCTTTATTCAGGAATTAGAAAAGAGGAATATGGAAGAAAATGTTCGTATTTTGGGGAACACAGATCACATAGAAGAATACTATCAGGCGATAGATGCATTGATTATGCCTTCAAAATTTGAAGGGTTTGGGATGGTGGCGGTTGAGTCACAGATTTCAGGAACGCCAACATACGCTTCTGTAAATGTACCTGATATGACAAAAATATCGGACTTGATTTGTTATATGCCTACACAGCACGAAGATCTCGATAAGTGGCGGGATAAGATATTGGAAGCAAGATCATATATAAAGAATAATGTCATGGACAGAATTGATAAAAAGTATGAATTACATACACTTGTTAATAAGATTGTATCTATATACCAAGGGGGAAACGAACAATGATATACTATATTGATTATAAAAAGAATCAAGAAAACAACGCGGGTAACAAAGCTCCTGATGATATAGCTAAAATATGTCAAGAATTGCAATATAGCGAATTTCTAGTTCCTTCTTTGCCTAAAGACTACAGTCCTATAAAATCGAGGATATGGATTCTATTACATGCTCCTATCTGGTGGAGAAAGCTAAAAAAAACAGTAACAGAAAAAGATGTTGTGATTTATCAACATCCGATGTATGGGAGTCGGCTTGCATTACAAAAAGTAAAAGAGATAAAAGAATCGAAAGGATGCAGATTTATTGCATTAATTCATGATCTAGAGTCCTTGAGGAATGGAGTAGAAGGTGAATATAAAGTAAAAGAAAGCACTAGTAATATTGCCGACAATCAGCTGCTTAAGCTCTTTGATAAGGTTATTTGTCATAATAAGCATATGATGGATTATTTGATTAGTAAGGGATTTAAAAAAGAGCGACTAATTAATTTGGAGATTTTTGATTATCTTTGTAATACTCCGATAAAAGAACAAAATCATGATTTAACAGAGATTAAGATAATAATTGCTGGGAATTTAAGTTGGGGAAAAAGCAAATATATTTATGAGTTTGGCTCAGCAATGAAAAATGAATCTAATATCAGGATTAATGTATATGGCAATAAGTTTGACCAAAGTAAAGCTCCAGATAATATATGTTATAAGGGATCATTTAAACCAGACGAATTACCAGGGATTTTGGAAGGACACTTTGGTCTTGTGTGGGATGGGACATCAGCACAATCATGTGTCGGAAATACAGGCGAGTATTTAAAATATAATGACCCGCATAAGACTTCTCTGTATATTGCCAGTGGAATTCCGGTAATAGTATGGAAACAAGCAGCAATAGCAGATTTTATTAAACAATACAATGTAGGAATAACTGTGGATTCTCTGCTTGATATTAAAAAAGAGATCCAAAATATTACTTTTGACGATTATGAACAGATGCGGAAGAATGCTATTAGTCTTGGGAAAAAGCTCAGGGAAGGGTTCTTTACGAAAGCGGCAATAAATAATGCTTTACAGGAGTGAGTAATTGTATGAGTCTGACTGGATTGAAAATAAAACTACAAAACAACAAATTATTGAAAAAACCCTATTATGCACTAAAACGATATAAGGACAATAGAATATTAGAAAACAAGTTCAGATTTCATGGAAAAGTAATCAACAGATCCAAAGATTCGGATAAGCTTTGTATTGTTCTTGCAGGATATAAAGAATTCCTTTATGAAGAAGTCTTTCAAAGAATTGAAAGATTTACACCAGAAGATATTGATGTATGTGTTGTTACATCAGGCTTATATTCTGAAACAATAAACAAAATGTGTGAAGTAAATAATTGGAGTTATATAAGCACGGACGAAAATAATGTTTGCTTGGTTCAAAATGTTACGATTAAAGAATTTCCAAAAGCAAAATATATTTTTAAATTGGATGAAGATATATTTGTCACAAAGGGTTATTTTGAAAAAATGATGAATGCGCTTGAGCAAACAAAGGAAGGACAGTATAAAGCGGGTGTAATTGCTCCGCTAATTCCGATAAATGGTTATGGCCATGTGCGTATATTAGATAAGTTGGGTTTGACACAAAAGTATTCAGAGATGTTTGAAAAACCCATATTTGCTGCGGGACCAGATAGAATGATAGAAAATAATCCTGAAGCAGCAATGTTTTTTTGGGGGAAAGGAGGATATATTCCAAATATTGACTATATGAATGCCAAATTCTCTGATGGTTTATCCAATATTCAACCGTGTCCTATTAGATTCAGTATTGGTGCAATTTTGTTTGAAAGAGACTTAATAGAGGAAATGGGTTTTTTCCCTGTAGAGCGAGCCACTTCAGGAATGGCACAAGATGAATTAGAACTCTGTGCCTATTGTTGTTTACACTCACGTCCGATTATGATAACCGAAAATGTAGTTGTAGGACATTTTTCTTTTGGCCCGCAAACAAAAGAGATGAAAGATTATTACTTAGCAAACAGAGAAAATTTTGGGATAAAAGGATCAATATGAGAACTATAAAAATACAGCGAAATGAGAATTCACAGACATTCTTTAATTTTGTAAGTACAGTAATACGAACGGGCATTGGTATGATTACAATGCCTATTTTTACGAGATTGCTGGGTCCAACTCAATATGGACATTACTCAGTTTATATTTCATGGCTTACGATACTTAGCTGTTTTATATGCTTAAATGTAGGTTCGTCCCTGGGAACAGGGTATTACAGATTTAAAGAAAGATACTATCAGTTTAGATCTAGTACATTAATAGAAGGAACTGTAATAGCAACTGCATTTATTATACTTTTTATTGTTTTACAGACGCCTATACTCAATTTTACAAAATATAGTCTCATTATATTTCTGCTAATGGCAATACAGGCCTTTTTTGAGTATATATGTAATTTTGCCAATTTGTCATGGACATATGAAAAACAGGCATTTAGAAACATGATAATGTCTGTTGTGACCCTAATTTCAACAACAGTTATTTCAATAGTTGTTGTGAAAAACTGGCAGGGAAATGAATCAGAACTATATTTGGGCAGAGTTTTTGGAGTGGCGATTCCTGAAATAATTATAGGGATTATAGTTTGGATTCTTCTGTTTAAGGAAAAACCCTATGGTTATAATAAGGAATTTTGGAAATACAGCATTACTTTTGGATTCCCTCTTGTTTTCCATACGCTCTCACAACAGGTATTGGGTCAATCAGACCGCATTATGATGGAACAAATGGGGACTAATGGTGATCAGATAGGTATATATAGTTTTTTTTATTCTTTTGTAGCTATTATGACAACTATTCTGAATGCGCTAAATAATTCTTGGTGCCCGTTTCTTTATGATCGCTTAGCCACAAAAGAATATGAGGAGTTGAATAAAAAAGTAGCCAATTATGTACAAGTGTTTTCGGTTTTAGCAATTGGCTTTCTAATGCTTTCAAGAGAAGTAATAAGAATATTTGCAAATAGTGACTATTGGAGTGGAGCACCTCTTATACCAATTTTAACACTTGCTGTATTTTCGACATTTATATATCAGTTTGCAGTTAATTATGAGTTTTTCAATGCAAAACCCAGAATAGTTGCAATAGGAACAGTAACAGCTGCTGTTGTGAATATAGTATTGAATTATGTTTTAATTCCACAATACGGCATGTATGGTGCGGCGGTTGCTACACTTATATCATATATTGCTTTAGCCGTGTTACATACAATTGTTGTTAAACATTGGAGATTGGAAAAATACCCTCTTTCATATAAGCCATTAATATACGGAAGTGTTGCAATACTAATTGCATGTGTGCTGTATTATCTGCTCTGGGAATTAATTGCAGTAAGATGGATAATAGGAGCAACAGCAGGAATTTACTTGGTTATGGCAATAAAAAAACGTAAAACTATTTTTTAATTTTTTATCATTGTATATAGGTATAAACAGGCTTGCCTAAATGTATTATTGAAGGATGTGATGAAGTAGATATGAAAAGAGAAGCAATAATACACATAAATATTGAGAAAAGAACAATATACTATTTTATCAGCTTTATTTGCCTGATAATATGCTGCTTTTTTTCTGATTATAAGATAGCAAGCTATGTTTCCTTTGCTATATATATAGCATATATAGTAGTCATAATACTAAACAGCCCTAGGGTGATTTTTAAGTACCTATATTTCTTTTTTATGATGGTTGCTAATGTTCTGGGGTGTTTCATATGTGAATTTGGGGATTTGTACCTGATTGAAATCGAAACAAATACTCATTATGTAGGGGCGTTGCCAGTTCTTGTTCTTGCACAATTAGTCTTTTTTACATGTATATATGAAAGAGAAACAAAAACAGGCAATAAATCACTCTTGTTTTATTCCAGATCTAGAATAAATGAACGTACATTGTTTTTTTTGAACTGTTTTGTTTTTATATTATATGGACTTCTTTTTGTTCATATTCTTCCTTATTCTGCGCTTAATATGAATGTGGATCGCATGACGTTTGCCTCAATGGAATATAATGGCGGTATATGGAATTATCTATCAAAATGGACGCAATTTTTTATTGTAATTCCTATTGGATGCATAGTATATACGAAAAACAAAGGATACAAAGCGTTTGGAATTATTACTTTATTTGTGTATTGTTTATATTACTTATGGATAGGTAATAAATTTGGTCCATTTTTTAGCTTGTTTTGTGTTTTTTGCATGTTGATGTTTTCCAGACTAGATATAAAAGAAAAAACAATAAAAAGGGTATTTCTTATTGTTATAGCTGCAATGCTTGCGTTTGTGTTTGCTGCAGCGTATATTTTTACTAATTATCAAAGCAAAGGAACAGATATCATTTATTATCTTCAGAAGCGTCTGGCAGAACAAGGACAGCTTTTTTGGAAAACATATGAAGCTAGCGCAGGCAAATATCATATATCCGAGATAAGCACTGAGATTTCTGGTCAATTACATAGTGCAAATAATGCAGAAGAGCTACTTGGCGCTAAATATGGTATATATAATATTATGTATCTCTGTGCTCCAAAACAAAGGGTTGATGGTGTTATACTATATGGCTCACGTTATACAGAAGCTGGTTATGCTTCTGCGTATTATTATTTTGGAATAATAGGTTGTATTCTTTTTGCAATGATAGTTGCTCGTTTGATTGTATTAGTAACAAATGCCGTTGCAACCTCAACAAAAAACAACAATTTACTGGGTATGTTTTTTATGATTCGTATGTTTTTTATTATATGCACAGCTTGGCAAATGTTTCTGTTTAGAGATTTCATTACAGGTACATCAATTATAACTTATATATGGCTGTGCTTTTTTACAGGAGAAAAGAAAATTATAATAAAAAACGGGCGCCTAAAAATACTATCTTTCCATATATAATATGATTAGGATAATTAAGAAATAATGAATGATATAATACTAAGTTTTGATATGATTGAGGGTGAATAATCCGTGAGTGAGTTAATAGAATACGAGGATCTGTTTCAGGATAGGTATATTTTTGAATCAATAGGTAAAAGTAGATATTATGATGAGCTTTATCCAGACATAATTAAAGAGCGAAATAATAAGAAGACTAGATTTATAAAATATGCATTAAATGTATTACAAGGAATGCGCAAACAAGACAATAAGAAAGGGAATCTTTTATTTCTTGAGCATAAATTTATACATATAGCAAAAGGATTAAGCGATGATTATAACATTTATTTGCTTCATGACTCACTACATATTTATAAATCATTTAGAAAGGAAAACTACTATCAATATTTCTATAGAATCTGGCTAAAATTAATAGATAAAAGCTATATAACACATGATATGCAATATGCGTTTAAGGCCATGAAAAAAGTTCAAAGTTTTCTACGTAAAAACAAGATAAATATTGTTTTTACTGGAAATGATAAAATGTTCATGGAAAAGTTGGTGTTGATTGCTGCCAAAAGAATAAGCATACCTACGGTTGTAATTCAACACGGGGCATATACAGATGAATGGTCCTTTGGAAAGCTGAAAACTGCGGATACAGCAGATAATTTCTGGTCTTGGTCAGAATATATAAAAGATTGTTATATAAAACGATATAATAAAAAGGCGGATAGGGTAAAAGTAATAGGGTATCCATTTGAATTGCTTAATGAAAAGCCTCAAGGTGAACCGGCGGTTTTGTTCTTGGGGAATAATTATCGTAATACAAATTATGAAGAAGGAATTGGTTATCTAGAGGTAGCAAAGAATGTGCTAGCGGTATGTGACAAACTTGGGATTCAATACAATTATCGTGCGCATCCTGCTGAAAGAATAGATTCGGAATATGGACACATTGCTGAACATATTCATAAGGGAAATTCCCTGTTACAAGATATTGAGGCTGCTAGCATTGTGATAGGAGATGTTTCTTCTGCGATGGTAGAAGCTGGATTATGCAAAAGAAAAGTAATACAGATTATATGGAGTGACAGAAGTAAAGAAACGCTAAATGATCCTTTATATGATTTTACAATTAAAATTGCAAACAAACAAGAGGAAATAGAGAAAGCCATACAGAATTGTATGGAGAATGATAAAGAAAACCAAATTAATGAGTATTATATGTATAAAGACCCTTGTTTTCTTGATAACATAAAAAAATACGTTTTAGAATTAATAACAGAGCATGAACAACACTGTAAATATGAATAAAAGTATTATTCATCATATATGGTATATTAAATGTATAGGTTTGTATTTGTATATTTAATAGAATGAAATGAAAATTTCCTCAAGATATTATTAGTGATTTCTATAGAAGGGCAGGACATAAAATGAAAGTATTAGCAGTGATTCCAGCTCGAGCTGGATCAAAAGGAATTCCCAATAAAAACATCAGGATTATTGGAGGTCATCCATTAATCTATTACTCAATCCGAAATGCTTTGGGTTCAAAGTATATTACGGATGTGATTGTTACAACGGACTCTCCTGAGGTGAAAATTATTGCTACACAAATGGGGGCAAAAGTTCGGTGGAGAGACGAACGGCTTTGTGGTGATGCTATAACGCTTGATGCTGTTATAGATGATGCGGTGGACCGTACGATTTCTTGGGATTATGTTGTAACTATGCAGCCAACTTCTCCCACGCTTTCTGTACAGACATTGGATGCGGCCATTCAATATGCAGTAGACAAGAATTTGGATACTGTTATATCTGCAATCAATGCTCCGCATCTTTCATGGGGAGTGAAAGATGGGAAGAAGGTTCCCAATTATACAGAACGGCTTAATCGCCAATACCTTCCTCCGTGTTATATGGAAACCGGTGCGTTTGTTGTTTCTAAAGCGTCTGTGGTTACAGAAAAGACTCGTATCGGAGAAAAAGTTGATGTATATGAAGTTCCCGAAAATGAATCACAAGATGTGGATACTTTCTCCGACCTGCAAAGCGTAGCTGCTTCTTTAAATAAAAACAAGGTTGCTATTTATGTAAACGGTAATAATACAAGAGGCATTGGGCATATTTATCGTGCTCTGGAAATTGCTGATGAATTTTATAGTAAACCGGATATTTATTATGATATAAATCAAACGAATCCCAAAGTCTTTGGCAGAACAACACACAACCTGATTCCTGTAAATGGTATTGCAGAACTGTTTGATAAATGTAAGAAAGAGCAATACAATATATTTATTAATGATATTCTTACAACGTCCATAGATTATATGATAGGCTTACGATCTGTTCTTCCCAAAGCAAAAATTATAAATTTTGAAGATGATGGGGAAGGCCAGATTAAAGCAGACTTAGTATTCAATGCCCTCTATAGTGAAACTGATTTACCGCAGGTAAAAGCAGGAGATCAGTACTATATCTCAGGGAAAACGTTTATGTTTTATGAACCCATAGTTATAAAAGAACAGGTTCAACGTGTTTTTATCTCCTTTGGCGGCGCTGATCCTCAAAATTATTCTGATAGACTTCTACAAATGATATGTAAAGAAGAATATAAAGGATATCAGTTTGTTGTTGTTCTAGGAAGAGCAAAGTATAATGTTGAAGCACTACTTGAGTATAATAAATATGATAATATTGAAGTGCTTTATGATGTAGCTAATATGCCCGAACTTATGACTAGCTGTGATATAGGTGTAACTTCTCGTGGACGAACAGGTTATGAGCTTTGCATGCTGGGTATACCTGCTATTGCTATGGCACAAAATCAAAGAGAAGAAAAGCATGGCTTTGTATGCAATGAAAATGGTTTTACCTATATCGGACTTAACCCAGATGATGAGATTATTGAAAGCAACTTGAAAATGTATCTGAATTTGTCAAAGAAGAGCCGTCAGAGATTTCAGGACATGCTGTTAAGCCATGACTTAAGAGGTGGAAGGAAAAGAGTCATGAGCCTGATAAATAGTTTATAATGCGAAGGAGGATATGATTATGAAAAACACAAAGCCGTATCTGATTGCAGAGATGGGTGTTAATTTTTATGACACTGCAAAAGCGTTGAACATTACACCACTTGAGGCTGCAAAATTATATATAGATAAGGCTGCTGAAGCTGGTATTGATTGTGCCAAATTCCAATCCTATAAAGCCGGGACAATCGTTTCGAAAAATTCTCCGGCTTATTGGGATACAACAAAGGAACCGACAAAGACGCAGTATGAACTTTTCTTGAAGCATGACAGTTTTGGTGAATATGAATATAGAGAATTGTGTGATTATACACATAAAAAAGGTATGGATTATACTTCTACACCTTTCGATTATGCGTCTGCGGATTATCTTGAATCAATGGTAGATTTCTATAAGATATCTTCATCAGATCTTTCAAACTTACCCTTCATTAAACATATTGGTGCAAAAGGAAAGCCGGTTGCTATTTCTGTTGGTGCTGCTTATTTGTCAGAAGTGGATGAAGCGATAAGGGCATTGAAAGAAGCAGGATGTAAGGATATCACTATTCTTCACTGTGTTCTTTCATATCCTACAGCTCCTGAAAATGCCAACTTGCGAGTCATAGAAACTTTAAAGAAGGATTTTCCTGATGTTAAAGTGGGTTTCTCTGATCATGTAGCACCTGATGATACAATGATGACTTTGGCGACAGCTTATCTTCTGGGGGCAGAGGTTATTGAAAAGCATTTTACACTTGATAAAACGCTTCCCGGGAACGATCATTATCATGCAGGAGACCCTGAAGATTTCAAAAAAGCCATCAGAAATTTCAAGTGGATTGATATGGTTCTAGGTAGTCCTGAGAAAACCGTCCTTGAATGTGAAATGGTTCCGCGTCGTGAGGCGAGAAGGTCTTTGGTTCTTACGCGCAACATAAAGGCGGGAGAAAAGATTGCCAAAGAAGATCTTATGCCTAAACGTCCCGGGACAGGTATATCACCTGTATATACAGACATTGTTGTTGGAAGAACAGTGAAGAGTGATCTTCCAGAAGATACAATCCTGACTTGGGACATGATATAAATGCATTTATATATCTTGGCAACAAACATATGGGCAGTTCTTATATCCAACATTTTATTTTTTCAGACTTGTAGTTAAGGAAGTGGAAACAGCCTAGTAAACAACTGCATAATTTCTTTGTGTTTAAATAGCTTGGCAAAAAGAATAAGGAAAGAAGGCACAAAAACAGATGGAAACAAAAGAGGGGAGAGCTCTACAAGGGGGGTGTAGCAATCCTAAAGTTAGTAGTCTGAATGGTATAAAAGCAATTGCCATGATAATGCTGTTCTGGTGGCACAGTCCAATTAAACCCCAAGAACCAGACATTGGAGCAAGAATGTGTGAAATCTTTTTTGTTATGTCTGGCTTTTTAGTTGGTATAAATCATTGGGATGTACACACTGATAATGTTTTTAGTTTATCTGGACAATATTGGTGGAAAAAAATCTTCAAAGTATGGCCATTACATTGCATTGCTTTTATTATTGATTGCTCGTCCTCAATTATTCGATATGGAAGCGAGTTTATTACTCGTGACAACGCTATTAATGCTGTTATAAATCTTGGCCTTATTCAAGCTTGGAGTAATGATTCCAAACTATTTTTTTCTTTTAATGGGGCAACATGGTTCTTAAGTGCTTTGTTATTCTGTTATATGATGTCCTTTTTTGTGATAAGTATACTGAGAGAGTATAAAAAACCACTTTTTGTTTTTTCTATTATTGTTGGAGTAAGAGTATTGTGCGAATTACTTAATACCAGATGGGGCTGGAATGGAATAACGTTTAATTATCATGTCTCTCCTATTATTAGACTTCTAGAATTTACAGCTGGATTAGCAATGACTCCCTTATTCTTTTGTCTTAATCGAAAAATAAAAGACAAGAATACATATTTAGTTTTGTTTACCGTGTTGGAAGTAGTGGTAATAGCGTTATATGTTATTTGTATCGTTTTGAAAAACGCAACGTGGATTAGAGGATATTTCGTACTGACTGCTTGTGCACTAATTTTTATATTTGCATTTAATAGGGGATGTGTG
>R26__coassemble_307_pt1 | contig 32106 bp, 29 predicted proteins | sample R26__metabat2_high_PE_047 | metagenome-assembled genome bin R26
TGAAAAAAGCCGCTTACCTGTCAGAGATAAGCGGCTGGCCGATTCGGGTTTTTATATACCGGGCTGCTCTTCTCCGACTGCTGAATCACCGTATACGGAAATACCGCGGACGTGCATTTCTTCGTTCGCGGAAATCATAATCAGTTCAGAACCAATTCCGTTGCGGTGCATGAGAAGGCGTTCCTTTCTTCAGGATTTGCTTGACTATACTACGGGACTGTTCGCAGTGTCAATACCGGAATTGCCTTTTTGTATCCGGATTGTATTTTTCCAAAAAAATAAAGTTTTTCTTCTGTGAATTTTGGAGGTTTTGTTAACCATTTTGTTAACCACTTTTAAGCTGATTTACGGAATCTTTTTGGATTTCATGTGTGGCTTACAAGCCTTGGTTTACAAGATTTCGCATATTTTGAGCAGTCTTGACAATCTTTGAGCAGTTGATTAATATGTAAACAAACAAGGTTAATTTGTTAACCTAAATAACATATTTACAAGGAGGTCCCATCATGAAGAAGATCCTGTCTCTGGTTCTGGCCCTGTGCATGCTGCTCGGCCTGACCTCTTTCGCCTCTGCGGAAGAAACCCTGCCCACCTTTGATCAGATCGTCCTGGGCGAGAATGCCGATCTGACCGCGAAAATCCACTTCGCCTATCACCGGACCGACATCCCGGACAAACTGAACGGCTATGTGGAAGAGTTCCGCAAGATCTACCCCAACGTGGAGATCGAGTATGAACTGATCACCGACTACGCTGAAAACGCCCTGCTGCGCGTTGACAACACCGACTGGACCATCATGGGCATCCCCACCGTCCAGAAGGACGAACTCTCCAAGTACTTCGTGCCGCTGGGCTCCCTGGAAGTGCTGGACGGCATGTATAACTTCATGAGCACCCAGTCCTTCGAAGGCGTCTGCTACGGCGTTCCCTCCACCGGCAATGCCAACGGCGTCCTGTACAACAAGCGGATCTTCGCGGAAGCCGGCGTGACCGAGCTGCCCAAGACCCCCGATGAGTTCATAGCCGCCCTGAAGGCTGTCAAAGAAAAGACCGACGCCATCCCGCTGTACACCAACTACGCTGCCGGCTGGACCATGGGTGCCTGGGACGCCTACATCGGCGTGGCCGCCACCGGCAATCCCGACTACATGAACCAGATTCTGGCCCATGCCAAGGATCCCTTCGCGGATCAGGGCAACGGCACCGGCCCCTACGCCGTCTACAAAATCCTGTATGATGCCACGGCTGAAGGCCTGATCGAAGACGACTACACCACCACTGACTGGGAAGGCTGCAAGCCGATGCTGAACAACGGCCAGATCGCCTCCATGGTGCTGGGTTCCTGGGCCTTCACCCAGATGCGTGACGCCGAAGGCGGCGAGCATCCGGAAGATGTCGGCTACATGGCGTTCCCCATCTCCATCGACGGAAAGCAGTATGCTCCCGCCGGCGGCGACTACAACTTCGGCATCAACGCCAAGGCCTCCTATGAAGAGAAGCTGGCTTCCATGTACTACCTGAAGTGGCTGACCCACGAGAGCGGCTTCGCCTACAGCGAAGGCGGCGTCCCGATCGACAAGAACGGTCAGTATCCGGACCTGTACGCTGCTTTCGACGGCATCGACATGCTGTCCGACACGGACGCTGTGGCCGGCGAGGAAACCCTGCTGAGCGAAATGAACGCCGAGTCTGAACTGAACTTCAACAATGGCGGCAACACCAAGGTGCAGGAAATCATCGAGCACGCCTTCAACCACGACAAGTCCTTTGACGACATCATGGCTGACTGGAACGCCGCCTGGAGCGACGCGCAGGCTGCCCTGAACGTGGAAGTCAAATAATCCGACTCCTCCATAACGGAATCCGTGCAGCCGGATCACCGTTATCTCCACCGGGCGGGCCCGGGAACACTCCCCCGGGCCCGCCTTCTTCTTTCAACCGGAAATCACCAGGGAGGTGCGTCTCCAGTGAGTATCGTCAGTACCGTGCAGCCGGATCTGCGCAGGAAGAAAATCAACGGACAGAAACTGCTGGTTATCTTTCTGTTCGCCGTGGTTCCGCTGTTCCTGCTGATCCTGTTCACCTACATTCCCTTCGCGAAAATGATCCAGTTCAGCTTCCACAACATGAGCTACACGAAGGACAAAGGGATCGTCGGCTTCGACAATTACCTGCGGATCTTCACCAAGTCCGAGTATGTGGACGCCATGCTGCTGAGCCTGTATTACATGGCCGGCGCGGTGGTGCAGCTGGCCCTGGCCCTCTTTTTCGCCTCCATCCTCAGCCTGGAGCGGCTCCGGGGATCCGGGATCTATAAGGCGGTCCTGTTCTTCCCCTTCCTGGTCAACGGTATCGCCATCGGCTACATCTTCAAGTATTTCTACACCCACGGTTTTGTGCTGGACAGCGTCCTGCAGGCCCTCGGATTCCCGCTGGAACGTCTGCCCTACTGGCTCCGGGATCAGAGCGTCAACAACTGGTCCCTGGTCTTCACCTCCGTCTGGAAATACTGCGGCCAGAATATGGTGCTGTTCATCGGCGCCATCGCCTCCATTGATCCCACGCTTTATGAAGCCGCCACCATCGACGGGGCCAACCGCTGGCAGCAGTTCAAGGCCATCATCCTGCCGGGCATCAAGACCGTGTTCATGCTCAACCTGATCCTTTCCATCACCGGTTCCCTCTCCGCCTTTGAGCCTGCCTACGTCGTAGGCAGCATGGGCGCCAACGGCACCGCTACCTTCTTTATCAAGATCCACCAGATGGCTCATGTGTCCCAGAAGGTCGGCCAGGCATGTGCCATGGCGATGGTGCTCATGGCGCTGATCCTGCTGTTCACCGTGCTGCAGCGCCTGTTCTTCCGGTATGTGATGAAGGATTCCGACAACACCTTCAACGCCAAGGCCAACAAAGCCAAGGCGCTGTGGTAAGAAGGGAGGCCGCACGAATGTCTGTTGTGACCCACGCGGTCCGGGAAACCAACCGGAGCGCCCGGATGAAGCGCACCGTGATCAGGACCCTGGAATATCTGGCCCTGTTCCTGGCTTGCTTTATCGCCCTGCTGCCCATCTGGTCCTCCTTCACCACCTCCTTCAAAGGCGCGGAGGAATATGCCACCACCAATGCCATGACTCTGCCGCGGAACTGGTTCAATTTCGGAAACTATGCCCAGGTCTGGACCCAGGGCGATATGCTCCGTGCTTTCCTGACCTCCGCCTCCGTGGTCATCGTCGTGGTCACCGTTTCCGTCATGATGGGTTCCATGCTGGCCTATGTACTGAACCGCTTCCGGTTCCCGGGCAACGGGCTGATCCGGAACCTGTTCATGATCGCCACCCTGATCCCCGGCATTGCCATGCAGGTAACCACCTATCAGATCATGAAGGACCTGGGGTTCCTGAACTCCATCGTGGGCTACATGATCCTCATGAGCGGCACCGACGTCATTTCCATCTATATCTTCCTCCAGTATTTTGAAAACCTGGACGGAGCCCTGGATGAATCCGCCGTGCTGGAGGGTTGTACCTACTTCGGGGTATTTTTCAAAATCCTGCTGCCCCTGACCAAACCGGCCATCATCACCGTGGCTGTCCTGAAGGGTGTGGGCGTTTACAACGAGTATTACAGCGCCAACCTCTATCTCCAGTCCAATTCCTGGCGCACAATCTCCACCGCCCTGTACTCCTTCTCCGGTCCCTTCAAGAGCTCCTATAACATCATCTGCGCCGGCGTTCTGCTGACGCTGATCCCCAGTCTGGTCATCTTCCTTGTCTTCCAGAAGCAGGTTTACGCCGGCCTGGCCAGCGGTTCCGTGAAGGGCTGATTCCCTTCCCTGCCTCAATTGACAGAATCCGTCTTTTCCTTATAATGAAGCGTGAGGTTAACAGTATGGTTAACAAAGAATCCCCCGTGTTTATATCCGAAATCCGCGAGCACCTGGAGCAGAAGATCCTTCCTTTCTGGGAAGCCTTGAAAGACAACGCTTACGGCGGTTATTACGGATATGTCGGGAGTGATTTACAGCTGAACCGGAAGGCAGATAAGGGCTGCATCCTGAACAGCCGGATCCTGTGGTTCTTTTCCGTTGCCTCCGCCGTGCTGAAGCGGCCGGACCTGCGGGTGTACGCGGATCATGCCTACCGTTTCCTGGACCGCTTCGGGGATCCGGAAAACGGCGGCCTGTTCTGGTCTGTCACCTATGACGGCAAACCGGCGGATACAACCAAGCATACCTACTGTCAGGCCTTCGCCGTCTACGGGCTGGCGGCCTATTACCGGCTTACGGGCAATCCCGGGGCGCTGGACAGGGCCCGTTCCCTGTTCCGGGTTATGGAAACAAAATGCCGGGACAAGGGCGGCTACCTGGAAGCGCAGAAGGCGGATTTCACGCCGGAAAGCAATGAAAAGCTGAGCGAGAACGGCGTGCTTGCCTCCCGGACCATGAACACGCTCCTGCATGTCATCGAAGCCTATGCGGAGCTGTACCGTGCCCGGCCGGATGAACAGGTCCGTCTCGCCGGAAAAGCCGGCCTGCAGCAGTGCCTGAAGCAGATCATGAATCCGGTAAAGCGCCGCCTGGAGGTGTTTTTCGACGCTTCCTGGCGTCCCCTGCTGGACATGCAGAGCTACGGCCACGATATTGAGGCCGCCTGGCTGCTCTGGGACGCTGCGGAAACCCTGATCCTCAAAGCGGAGGATCGCGCCCCTTACCGGGCCATGTGCCTGGAGCTGCTGCGCAGCGTCACGGAACGCGGCCTTTCGGACCGCGGGCTTCTCTATGAATCCGTAAACGGCGAGGCAAGCACCTACCGGGCCTGGTGGCCCCAGGCGGAAACCATGCTGGGCTTTGACTTCGGCCTCCGGCTCACGGGAGATCCGATCTGGCTGGAGCGGATGACGCAGCAGTGGGACTATATCCGCAGGGTCTTTGTGGATTCCCGGGACGGCGGCGAATGGTTCAACGAACTGGACGAAAGCGGTGCTTCCCTCGGCAAGCCCGAGGCGGACGAGTGGAAGTGCCCGTACCACAACGGAAGAATGTGTCTCCGGCTGATTGGTGAATACGCCGGAGCAGGAGAAAGGACTGGAGCAATTGGCAGACAGGAAAGCAACAATGCGGGACATCGCCAAGGCGGTGGGGACCAGCGCGGTCACGGTTTCCAAGGCGCTGGCGGGTAAGTCCGGCATGAGCGAGAAGCTTCGCTCAAAGATTCTGAAAAAAGCGGATGAGATGGGTTATGAATACCCGCGGGGAAACCGGCTGGTCCTCCGGGAGCATCTGGAGATCGGCATTCTGATCCCGGACCGGTATTTTGAGCCGGATTCCTTCTACGCCATCCTCTGCAAGCAGCTCATCAAGAAGCTGGCGGACATGGGTCATTTCGGCCTGCTGGAAATGCTGTCCCCTGAAAACGAGAGGCAGCTGACCCTTCCCAACCTGATGACCTCCGGCCACGCGGACGGGCTGATCCTCCTGGGCGAGCCGTCCAAGGCCTATTACCGCAAGATCGCCCAGGCGGGCGTTCCCATCGTGTTCCTGGATTTCTATGATGAGCAGGCCAACGCCGACGCCGTGGCCAGCGACAACAGCTACGGCGCCTACCGGCTGACCAGCCACCTGATCCGCCGCGGCCATACAAAGATCGGCTTCGTCGGCAACATCAAGGCCACCAGCAGTATCATGGACCGTTTCCTGGGTTACTACCGGGCCATGCTGCTCAACGACCTGCAGGTTCGTGAGGAGTGGATCCTTCCGGACCGCGGCCTGACGGGCGGCCTGGTGGATCCGGTCCTGCCGGAGGAACTGCCTACCGCTTTTGTCTGCAACTGCGACATCACCGCCCGGATGGTCATCCGCCTGCTCCGGGAAAAAGGTCTGCGGGTGCCGCAGGATGTCTCCGTTACCGGATTCGACGATTTCCCTCTCGGCGGTCCCGGCGATGTGCCGCTCAGCACCTTCCGCATCGATACAAACGGCATGATCGAGCTGGCCATCAAGTCCCTGCTGGAGCGCTGTGCGGGCGTCCAGAAGCCCTTCGGCCGCCTCGTTGTCGGCGGACAGCCGGTGTACAGAGAATCGGAGATTCCCTGTATCAATTCAGAATTATGAATTCAGAATTCAGAATGAATACTTTTCATCATTCTGTTTATCACTCAGAAATATGGTCTCAGTAACTAATAATTCTTCATTCTTCATTCTTCATTCTTCATTTGTCTAAAGGAGTAATTACAATGTCTGAAATCAAAATGATTAATGTCGGCTCTCTTCCTTCCATTCCCTGGCAGGATCGGCCTGCGGATCTGAAAACGGAGACCCCCGTCTGGCGTTATTCTGAAAACCCGGTGCTGGGCCGCAACCCCACGCCGGAAATCGCCCGCATTTTCAACAGCGCCGTGGTGCCGTGGGAAGACGGCTATATCGCGGTACTCCGGGGCGAGCAGGTCAACGGCGTTCCCTATGTTTACCTGGGACATTCCAAGGACGGTATCCACTGGGACGTGGAACGGGAAAAGGTTCCCTTCACCGATGAGGACGGCAACCCCATGATGCCCCACTATGCCTATGATCCCCGCCTCGTCAAGGTGGAGGACACCTATTACATCATCTGGTGCGGCGATTTCCACGGCGCGTCCATCGGCATGGCGAAGACGAAGGATTTCAAAACCTTCACCCGCCTGGAAAATCCCTTCATTCCCTTCAACCGGAACGCCGTGCTCTTCCCCCGGAAGATCAACGGAACCTTCCGTCTCTTCTCCCGTCCTTCCGACAGCGGCCACACGCCCTTCGGCGATATCTTCCTCAGCGAGAGCCCGGACATGGTCTACTGGGGCAAGCACCGCCATGTGATGGGCAGCGGCGGAGAATGGTGGCAGGGCGTCAAGATCGGTGCCGGCGCGGCTCCCATTGAAACCACCGAAGGCTGGCTGCTGTTCTACCATGGCGTCAGCTCCACCTGCAACGGCTTTGTGTATTCCATGGGCGGCGCCATCCTGGACATCAACGAGCCCAGCAAGGTCCTGTACCGCTGCTCCAATTATCTGCTCACGCCGGAAGAACCCTATGAAGTCAGCGGCTTCGTGCCCAACGTGGTCTTCCCCTGCGCCACCCTGCAGGATGGAGATACCGGCCGCATCGCCATCTACTACGGCGCGGCGGACACCCATGTCGGCCTGGCCTTCACCACCGTCGACGCGGTCGTGAACTACATCAAGGACCATAGCGTCCTGCACTACGGCGACGATGAAGCGAAGCACAATTACTGATTCCCGAATCAGTAATTGTGAAATGAAGAATGAAGAATGAAAAATGAAGAATTCTGAATTCTTCCAACCGCTTCAAAGGAACACCACTGCGTATGGATGTCATTCTGAGCAAGCCCACTTGCGGGCGCGTCGAAGAATCTCAACATTATAGAATGTCATCCTGAGCAAGCGGTACGTAGGGAGCGCAGTCGAAGGACCTCGAACGTTACTCGGAACAACAGTACGTTTAGTGTGTCATTTCGACCAAGGGCACATAGTGCCGCGTGGGGAGCGAGCTGAATGTCAGCGCAGTGCGCTGTCGGCGCAGCCGAAATGAAGCGAACGAGTCAACCGAAACGAGCGGCGAGCGCGCTCCAAGCGTGAGAAGCGACGATTGAGGTTGCGGGGAAATCTCCTCCGGAGATGTAAACCTTCAACGCATCCGGAACACCATTGCGTCTGTATGTCATCCTGAGCAAGCGAAGCGTGTCGAAGGATCTCCTCGCCGGCAAAAATCTTCTCGAACGTTATTCGGAACAACAATACTTCTAGTGTGTCATTTCGACCAAGGGCACATAGTGCCCGCGTGGAGAAATCTCCTCCGGGGACCTAAACCAATCAGCAACCGGAACACTGCAGCGTACAGAACAGTATGTCATCCTGAGCAAGCGAAGCGCGTCGAAGGATCTCCCCCGCCGCAGCGGATTATCAATTCAGAAGAATGACGAAGTCATTCATCCACCATTATTCATTTTTAAGTTTTCATTTTTCAGTTTTCAGTAGTTCTCCGCTGCAGCGGATCATTCTGAATTCTGAATTAATAGACAAGGACATTGTATGAAAAAACGCAGCTTTTCTTCCCTCATGGAGACCTACGAGCGTCTCCTTTCCCGCCCCAATCCGGCGGATGAGCACTTCTACAACGGACTCTTTACCCGTTACCGCAATCCTGTCCTGACCCGGGAGCATATCCCGCCCTTCTGGATGTATGACGCGAATCCGGAAACCAATCCCTTCATGATGCAGCGCCTGGGCGTCAACGCGACGATGAACAGCGGCGCCATCAAACTGAACGGCAGGTACTGCCTGGTCGTCCGGGTGGAGGGCATGGACCGGAAAAGCTTCTTCGCCGTGGCGGAAAGCGACAGCCCGACCGAAGGCTTCCGTTTCCGGGATTATCCGGTCATCCTGCCTGATACGGTCCAGCAGGAAACCAATGTCTACGACATGCGCCTCACTGCGCATGAGGACGGCTGGATCTACGGCGTCTTCTGCTCCGAAAGCAAGGATACCCACAGTGCGGATCTTTCCGCCGCTGTGGCCGCGGCCGGCATTGTCCGGACCAGGGATCTGGAGCATTGGGAGCGCCTGCCCAACCTGATCACTCTCAATTCTCCCCAGCAGCGGAACGTGGTGCTGCATCCGGAGTTTGTGAACGGTCAGTATGCCTTCTATACCCGGCCCATGGATGACTTTATCGAGACAGGTTCAGGCGGCGGCATCGGCTTCGGCCTGTGCAGCGATATCACCCGCCCGGTGATCGATAAGGAAAAGATCATTTCCCGCCGGAAGTACCACACCCTGACCGAGTCCAAGAACGGTGCCGGCGCTGTGCCGATCAAAACGGACCGCGGCTGGATCCATATCGCCCACGGCGTACGGAACACCGCCGCCGGACTGCGGTATGTGCTCTATGCCTTTGCGACAGCCCTGGATGATCCGTCCCGGCTCATCGCGGAGCCTTCCGGCGTGCTGCTCGGACCTCTCGGGCGGGAGCGTACCGGCGACGTCAGCAATGTGGTCTTCACCAACGGTGCCATCGTGGATGATGACGGCAAAATCTATATCTACTATGCCTCCTCCGATACCCGCATGCATGTAGCGGAAACGGATCTGGATCGGCTGAAGGACTATGTGTTCAACACGCCGGAGGATCCCCTGCGCAGCGCGGACTGCGTACGTCAGCGCGCGGACCTGATCCGCGCCAACCTGGAATACCTGAAGGAAAGAAGGTAAGTCCATGCTGAAACCGGCTTCCCTGTTCACCAACGGTGCGGTGCTGTGCAGACGCAAGGAGATCCGGATCTTCGGTTCCGCCTCCGGCGTTCCGGCTGTGACCGTCCGGCTGATCAGCCGGGAGGGTGCCCTGCTGGGTGAAAACTCCGCTCCGGTGGAAGAAGGCCGTTTTCTCGTCATCCTTCCCCCGCAGGAAACGCAGACGGGCTGCCGGCTGGTCTTCTGTGCAGGAGCGGAACTGGCTGAGGCGGAAGACGTGGCAATCGGCGAGGTCTTCCTGGCCGGGGGCCAGAGCAATATGGAACTGGAACTCCGCAACGCGGATGAAGGCCCGGAGCTCATCCGGCAGTATCAGGATCCGCTGCTTCGGTTCTTCAATGTGCCGAAGATTGCCATTTCCGGTCCCGAACACCGCCAGGCCAATGACAGCACCCGCTGGCAGGCAATCTCTCCCGGAAACGGCGGAGTCAACAGTGCGGTGGCGTATTTCTTCGCCGCGAAGCTCCGGGAGCGGATGCCGGATATCCCCGTAGGGATCATCGGCTGCTACTGGGGCGGCACCTCCGTCACCTGCTGGATGGATGAGGAAACCCTCCGGACTGATCCGGAAGGCACCCGCTATCTGGAGGATTATGCCGCGCTGGCCGGCGGCAAAAGCATGGAAGCCTGGCTGGCAGAGGAAAAACAGTTCCAGGATACCTTCGGTGCCTGGAACCTCACCGTGGAAAAGTATAAGCATGAGCACCCCGGTGTGCCCTGGGACGATGTGGTCGCCGCCTGCGGCCTTGTTCCCTGGAATCCGCCCGCGGGTCCCGGTTCTCCCTACCGCCCCGGCGGGCTGGCGGAAACCATGGTACGGGAAATTATTCCCGTCACCGTCACCGCCGTTCTCTTCTACCAGGGCGAGGAGGACACAACCAAGACTGATCATTATGATGAGTTGTTCACCCTGCTCATCCGCACCTGGCGGACCTGGTTCCGGGAGGAGGATCTTCCCTTCCTCTTTGTCCAGCTTCCCATGTGGATCGATTCCGGCGCGGCGGACACCTTCCTCTGGCCCAAGCTCCGCAAGGCGCAGGCAGCGGTCCGGGACGCCGTTCCCGGTACCGGCATGATCTGCCTCCTGGACCAGGGCGAATACGGCAACATCCATCCCACCGCGAAGCGCCCCGTGGGTGAGCGTCTGGCGGAACTGGCCGGGGCCATGCTGTACGGCGGCGGAGAGCTTTCTCCCCGTGCGGAGGGGATCCGTCCGGAGGGCAATGTCCTGGCCGTGCTTCTGTCCGCTCCGGTGGAAATCCGGAAGGACGCCGCTCCCGGCCTGCTGGAAATTGCCGGTGCAGACGGCCGCTATGTCCCTGCGCAGGCGGAACTTTGCGGCGGTCGGCTGCTGCTGCGGGCTGACGGTGCGGAGCGTCCTGTGCACGCCCGTTATGCCTGGACCGATTACGCCGCCCCGGTCAGCCTCTTCGGGCTGAACGGCCTGCCGCTGGAACCCTTTGATTTTTAAACATCCTGTGGGTTTTCGGACCCGCGCATAACAAACTGAACAACAAAACCGCTGTCAGGCGGATACCGCCTGCCTGAGCTTTGCTGTTGTCAAAAACGAGGAAAAAAGCTATGAGCATGAATGTCTGTCCGCTTGTGATGACCCCTGCCTTCCGCCATGGGGCGCAGACCCCCTGGGGCGGCCACGCCCTGAAGGAACTTTTCGGAAAGGATTCCCCGGACGATATCACCGGCGAAAGCCTGGAAGTTTCCGCCCTGCCCGGGTTGGAAAGCCGCGTCGCCGGCGGGGAGTATGCCGGCAAAACGCTGCGGGAGATGCTCACCCTCTGGGGCAAATCCCTCACCGGTCTGGACGGGGAGGACTTCCCGCTGCTGCTGAAGCTGCTGGACACCCGGGAGTGCCTGTCTGTCCAGGTTCACCCGGATGACGCCTATGCCCTTTCCCATGAGGGCAAGCTCGGCAAAAGCGAAGCCTGGTATATCCTGGACGCCGCTCCCGGAGCCGAGCTGGTGTACGGCATCAACACCCAGGGGGAGTCCCTGCGTTCTGTCCTGGACGCGGGTAAGCTGGAAAGCTGCCTGCGCCGCACAGCGGTTCACGCAGGCGATGTATTCTATATTCCTGCCGGTACCATTCATGCCCTGGGCCCCGGCATCCGCTGCTATGAAATCCAGCAGGCCAGCGATCTCACCTACCGTCTCTGGGACTGGGGCCGGATCGGAAAGGACGGTAAGCCCCGCCAGCTGCACATTGACAAGGCGGTTGCCGTTTCAAACATTGATTCCCTTCCCGTCCGCACGGAAAAGACAGAGGATCTGCCCGGCGGCCGTTGTACCTTGCTGGTTGACGATCCCCATTTCCGCCTCTACGCCTGCGACCTCAGTGGCGCCCTTTCCATCCCTGCCGGCAAAATGCAGTTCCTGACTGCCACCGCTAAAGGCTGCACCCTGTGCTGGGAAAATCACCGGATTCCTCTGCTCCCCTGGCAGACCGCCCTCATCCCCGCCGCTCTCCCCCAGCTTTCTGTGGAGGGTGCCGGAAGGGTTCTTATTTCCCAAACCGTTTAAGCAACTAAAAAACCAACGGCTGCCATCCGGCAGCCGCTTAATTTTGTATCGTCAATAACCATAACCTCTTTATAGCACCATCATGCCAAACTGTCATTTCGACCAAGGGCACTTGTGCCCGCGTGGAGAAATCTCCCCGCCCGTCCACGTTCGGGAAACCGACAGGAACTTTATCATTCCCACGATGATAGGCGGAAACACTATATCATTCTGCATTCTTCATTCTTAATTCTTCATTTGTCATCGCAAAGCGACGACACTGTCCCTTACTACGGTCGAAGACCGCATTAATTCAACAAAACCACTTCCGCAGTTCTCGGAAGTGGTTTTTTCGCTATTTTTCTGTATTCATTAATTCGTACTTTCAGTACTCTGTCTTCACTTTTTCCACCCCGTAAATATCCTTGAAATACTGTTCATCCTTCGGTGTCCGCAGCACCAGCACCTCTGTAAAGTGCCCGTCCTCTTTGTTCTTGAATCCCGCCACCTTTTCCCCGGTACAGATGGAGCTGCGGATTACCGCCTCCTGTTTTTCCGGATCAAAGGGAATACCCGCAATCATTCCCCTGCTTTTATGCGCGCCGGGATCCTGCTTTTCCCTGAAAGCACCCACACCCAGGCAGATCAGCACGATGATTGCCAGTCCGATCAGCAGCCAGGAAATCCAGCCCATATTTCCCCCTCCGTTCGATACAGCGTCCCATGTTTTTCATTTTGTCTTTCACCCGTATCATATCCCAAATCAGTCCTGATATCAATTCATCTCTGTCTTTTGATCCTTTTGGAACACCAGCACCTCCTGTTGTCATCCCTTCCGGGACCCAAACTAACTAATTTACTGAACACAGCTTCCTTCCGGAAGCTGTGTTTTCCGCCATTATTCATTTTTCAGTTTTCAATCTTCAGTTTTAAGTATTGTTCTCTTCTCTTTTTGCTTTTTTTGTCCTCATCTTCTCTTCTCCGTGCCTTGTGTCTTCCTCCCTCCTCACTATAAAATGAAACCTGACAGAACATTCATTGCGGCACCTCGTCTGCCGAAAACAATATACTGCAGGAGGACACACCGATGGCCATGATGGAAAGGCCCCTCGTCCGGGAGACCGCCGGGGGAAAATGCTGGGAACACACCTTTGACCAATTCTTTCTGAAGGTCTACGTACCGGATAACGATATTGACGGCCAGACCAACAACTACGGTTTCCGCGCACCCCTGCTCCTGGTTTTCGAAGAGGAAAAGCAGGACATGGACAGCGCCGTGGACTTTACCCGGGAAACCGGCCTGGCAAAGATCGCCGCAAACGTCGATTCCAGCGTCCTCTTCGTCTATCCCACGGCGGAAGGCGGCTGGGCCGGCGCGGATGAAAGCTTCTATGCCTCCGTCATCTCCGAGATCAAAATGATCCAGACCTATAAGGACGGCATTGTTGAAAACTTTGACTTCTTCACCCAGACCTTCAAGGGTTATTTCGTCCGCGGCGCCATCTTCCGCGCGGACATCTACAGCTTCGGCGCCTCCGCCGACTATGTGGCGAAGCACCTGCTGAAAACCCTGCAGGGCGAATACCTCTGGGGCCCCGGCGAAATCACCCCCGCCATGTGCTCCATGGAGCGGCTCAGCGTGGTGCCGGATGTGCAGCGCAAGGACATTCCCGTCCTCAGCGTCGGCAACAGCGATGAAATCAACTGCGCCTTCGACGGCTGCGAGCACCTGCTGATCAAGGACAAAGCGGATTATGAAGCGGACTTTGACGCCTTCGTGAAGCACTTCAAAATGTGGTGCGGAAAAATCGAGCTGGAGCCCGATTTCAAAGCCCTGGGCATGACCGAGGACGCCGGCTGCGTCGTCGTCAATACCTCTCCCGACAACCGGACCATCAAAGACGCGAAGACCCACAAGGTCGGCTACTTTGCCTATTACAACAACGGCCTGTTTGATCACGGTCCCGTGCCGCTGGTTCTCGGTTTCCACGGCGGCGGCGATTCCTCCATGTACCTGACCTATGTGGCCGGCTGGTGGGAAATCTGCCACCGTTACGGCTTCCTCTTCGTTTCCGTGGAAAACCACCAGAACGTTACCGCCACCGAAGCGGTGGAGGTCATTGAAGCCCTGAAAAAACGCTATCCCATCGATGAACGCCGTATCTACGCCACCGGCTTCTCCATGGGCAGCGGCAAAACCTGGGACTGCTATCAGGAATATCCGGACGTCTTCGCCGGCATCATGCCTGCCAGCGCCCTCTTTCCGGTTTACAAGACCTTCTGGGGCGGCCCGGCTACCGACCGGCTCAACAAAACCGTCCCCGTGCCGGTCTTCTATTCCGGCGGCGAGGAATCCCACCTGCCGGAGCTGCCCTTCCATTCCGATACGGCACTGGAGCGGGTACAGTATGTGGCGGAAGTCAATCAGCTGAAAAAGAAGTTCGACGGTGTCTCCTTTGAGCAGAAGGAATCCTGGGAACAGCCCATCTGGGCCATTCCCGGCGACAAAGTGGAAAAGATCCCGGATCCTTCCCGCGGCAGCGTCCTCACCGTTCATTATTATGAAAGCGAGGATGGCGTCATCCGCACTGCCTTTGCCAGCGTCAGCGGCCAGATCCATGAATGCCGTCATCACAGCTGTGAGAACGCCTGGAAGTTCATTTCGCAGTTCACCCGGTAACCCCTTTGCGGTTTCCTGCACGGGCCGCCTGTGCAGCTTTCCTCTTTTCCCGGCCTGGTCATGCAGGCCGGGTTTTGTTTTTCCGCAATTGTAATAATGCTGTAAATTGTACCGACAATCTGTTGACACTTTCCCCGCGGTGTGGTTAAATAGTCGCAAGATCAATTGCAGAAAGGAGCCGGAGATATGTTTACAGCCAACGAAAGATACCCCTTCCCGGGAAGCCGAGCGGTACTCTCCGGATCTGTCTGCTTCAGATAATCCGGTGATCATATGTCTTCTTTCCGCTCGCCCTTGTCAGGGAGGAGCGGATTTTTTCTTGCGGCAAATATATCTTCAGGAGTTTACCGATGGAATTCAAAGAAAGTAAGGATAATCCCCTGCACCGGGACTACGGTCTCTGGTCCAATACCCGTTTTGTGCTGAACCGGGCACGGAAATACTGTCCCCTTGTGTTCCTGCTGGGCTCAACGGACCTTTTCTGCGGTTCTGTGCAAAGCTATCTGGGCGGTTTTCTGTCCAAGTTCATCCTGGACGCCATCACCGTCAGTCTGCCCCCGGAGGAAAAGCAGCGCAGGCTCATCTGGATCCTGGTCATCGGCTCGCTGGTTGCGCTCATTATCTCCTTCAGCAAAATCATCGCCGGCAGCATGGTCTGGCCCCGGTATATCTATGTCCGGACCGGCGTCATCCATGAGCGGGTGGCCAAAGCCATGCGCATGGATTATGAGCTGCTGGAAAGGCCGGAAGCCCTGGATCTTCACCAGCGTGCCTCCAACTCCACAGACGGTAACAGCAACGGTTTTGAGGGCATGCTGCACATCCTGCAGGACCTGGGCAGAAATGTGTTTACAACCATCGTTACCTTCGTGGCTGTCCTCGTCCTGGATTACCGGCTGATCCTGGCCCTGACCGTCCTGGGCATCCTCTCCTTCCTGTTCTACCGCTGGGTTCAGAAAACGGATAAAAAGGAAGTCTGGGACCGCCTGGCTCCCATCTGGCGGAAGGACCACTATATGGCCCGCGTCACCCAGCAGCCGGAATACGCCAAGGATATCCGCCTGTTCTCCATGGTGCCCTTCCTCAAAAGGAAGCAGCATGCTGTCTATGAAACCCGTGAGGAACGGATCGATTACCACCATAATCTCTGGAACCGGTATGTGCTCTTCAGCCAGGGCCTGAACCTGATTGCCCGGCTCCTGGTCTATACCGTGCTTTACTTCGCCGTCCTGCGGGAAATCAATCCCCTGTCCATCGGCAGTTTCACCCTGTATCTGGCCCTGGCCGACGCTTTCTCCGGCGCGCTGATCGTTCTTCTGCAGCGCTTCGGTGATTTCAGCCGTGCCTCCATGGAGGTGGATGACCTGCGCTCCTTCCTGGATCTCAAAACGGATGCTGACGGGGAATATCTGCCCCTGCCGGAAACAGATTCCCTGGAGCTGCAGTTCCACGACGTTTCCTACCGTTATCCGAAGGCAGACAGGGACGCCCTGTCCCACCTGAACCTGACCCTGCATCCCGGGGAAAAGCTGGCGGTCGTCGGCCTCAACGGTGCCGGCAAAACCACCATGATCAAACTGCTGCTCCGCCTGTATGATCCCACGGAAGGAACCATTACCCTGAACGGCACGGATATCCGGAAATACCGGCGAGAGGATTATTACCGGCTCTTCTCCCCCGTTTTCCAGAATGTGGAGCTCTTTGCCCTGCCGCTGGCGGTCAACGTCTCCATGCTGCCCATGCAGTCCACCGACCGGGAGAAAGCCGCCGCCTGCCTGCGGGAGGCCGGCCTGGAGGAGAAGCTGGACAGCCTCTCCAAAGGCCTGGATACGGAGCTGCTGAAAATTGCTTCTGAGGACGGTGTAGACCTCTCCGGCGGTGAAAAGCAGAAGCTTGCCCTGGCCCGCGCCCTGTATAAAGGCGCTCCCGTCGTTGTGCTGGACGAACCCACTGCAGCCCTGGACGCCCTGGCGGAAAAGCAGCTTTATGAGCGCTTTGACCGCATGATCGGCAAAAAGAGCGCCGTCTATATTTCCCACCGTCTGGCCTCCACCCGTTTCTGCGACCGCATCGCCATGTTCATGGACGGCCGGCTGGCGGAATACGGCACCCATGACGAGCTGATTGCCCGTGGCGGCGAATATGCCCGTCTCTTTGAGGTTCAGGCACAGTATTACCTGGATCATCCCGAAGGAGAGGAGGATGCCGAATGAAAAAGTTGAGAGAAATCATCCGCCTCATGTTCCCGGTAGCCGCGAAACGCTTCCCCTTCTTCTTCCCTTTGGAAGCGCTGAAGACCCTCTGCGATATCCTGAGGCCTTTTGTCGCCATCTTCACAACGCCCCTGATTGTCGATGAGCTGGTCGGCGGGCGGGACCTGACAAAGCTGTTCATTTACGCGGGCGTCCTCGTCGGCGGCGAATTCCTGCTGAACGCCATCCGCCAGCTTTCCGTCACCCAGCTGCAGAAATACAAGGAACGCCTGGACAACTACTTTAAGGAGCTGACCAGCGAGCATGCCATGGGCCTGGACTTCCAGCTGACCGAGGACAAGAAGATGCTGGATCAGCTGGAAAAGGCCAATACCGGCATGAGCTGGTATTCCGACGGCGTATACGGCATTTCGGAACAGGTGTTCATGTTCATCGGCAACGCCATCAAAATTGTCGGCCTGGTCACGGTTATCGCGCTGCACGCGCCGCTGCTGCTGGCGGTCATTGTCGTGTGCGTTCTGCTGCAGGCGGTGCTTAACATGAAGATCAACAAGGTGGAAGTCAAAGCCTTTGAGCGTCTTTCCAAGGTCAACCGCATGTTCGGCTATTACGGCTGGGAAATGACGGATTTCCGTTACGGAAAGGATATCCGCCTCTATGACGCCTCCCATATGCTCCTGGACAAGTGGGACAGCTTCGGGGAGGAAAGTTATCAGGGCTGGAAATGGCAGGCGGATACTTCCCGGAAGTACGCTCTGCTCCAGGGTGCTGTCTCCCTCTTCGAAAACGCCTTCGTCTACGGCTATACCGGGCTGAAAACAATCGTCGGAGCATTCTCCCTGGGCATTTTCACCCAGATGCTTACAGCCACCGATTCCCTGTTCGGTACCCTCGGAGGCCTCGCGAACAACATCACCGAGCTGATGAAGAGAATCAATTATGCCTATGAGTTTGTGATCTTCATGAACTATCCTGCCGCCATGCCCAAGGGCGACAAGCCGGTTCCGGAAGGAGAACACCGGATTGAGTTCCGCAATGTCTCCTTCGCCTATCCGAATACGGATCAGAAGGTCCTCAGCGGCGTAAACCTCACCGTGGAAAAAGGCGAACGCCTGTCCGTCGTCGGCCTGAACGGCGCCGGCAAAACCACGCTGATCAAGCTTCTCTGCCGGCTGTATGACCCCACGGAGGGCCAGATTCTCCTGGACGGAACCGACATCCGGGAATACGATTACGCCCAGTATATGAAGCAGTTCTCCCCCGTTTTCCAGGACTTCAGGCTCTTCGGCTTCTCTGTCTGCGAGAACATCACCCTGAAGGACCGGGAAAACCTGGACGAAAAAGACCGGCGCTGTGTTTCAGGGCTGCTGAAACAGGCCGGTCTGGATAAGTTTGCTGAAAAGCTGGACAGCGGCGAGGATACGAAGCTGTTCAAGTATATGGATGAAGAAGGGATCGAACCTTCCGGCGGCGAGCAGCAGAAGCTTGCCCTGGCCCGGGCCCTGTACAAGGACGCACCGGTCATCATTCTGGATGAGCCCACCGCCGCCCTGGATCCCGTGGCGGAGTATGAAATCTATAAGCAGTTCAACTCCCTGATTCAGGACAAAACCGCCTTCTATATCTCCCACCGGCTGTCTTCCTGCCGCTTCTGCGATCATATCGCGGTGTTCTCGGAAGGCCGGGTGGCGGAATACGGCACCCATGAGGAACTGGTGAATATCCCGGACGGCATTTACGCGGGCATGTTTGAAGCCCAGGCGCAGTATTACCGGTAAGCCCTTTACTTTTCCGGCCCGTACCAGGCCATGTCCGTGCAGTCATCCAGCGGGAAAACCAGCAGGGGCTGCCCGTCGATCATGTACCAGCCGAAATGCCTGCCCCAGGAAACATCCGTGCTGTGGGGCGCGTCCAGGTTGGTTTCCCGGATCACGGAAACCGTCACGCCCCCGTCCGGCGGCAGGGTGTTTTTATATCCCTGCTCCGCAATATACTCTTTGTACCTTTCATAATAGAATGGGCTGCCTCCGCAGTGGAGCACCAGCGGATAATCCAGCAGGGGAAGCGCTTCCCCTGCGTTTTTTTCACTCCATCCGAACTGCCGCAGCGTGCCCAGGTACATCATGATGTGGAACGTCCCGTGCTTCACGCCGATCAGGTCTCCCGGCTTCAGGAAGGCCGCCCAGCGCGCCGGGTCGTTCTTCTTCAGCACGTCGCTGCCGATGCCGTGGGCCAGCATGTCTGAAATGGACGGATGCCGTTCCAGCCCGGCTTTCTCGTAGATCAGGTGGGTCATGCCCACGCAGTCCAGCCCGCACAGGTACATATGGTCGTCCCGGTAATAGTTTGTCGTGGTACTCGGGAAAAAGCGCCGGAGAAACTTATCCTCGCTGCCTCCGGCATAGTAGTAGGGCACACCCAGCGGCAGGGAAACCTGCATCAGGCTGCCTGCGGTCTCGTCATAGTGTTCCACAAAGGTGCTTCCGTCCTCCAGCATGGACAGGCCCGCTTCGTACAGTATGCTGTACTGCACCTTGTCCCGCGGGAAGTCCGGCAGCTTTTCCTCCGTGGTAAAAGTCACTTGCAGGAAAACCGATCCTTCCCGGATCCGGATTCCCCAGGGTCCCTGCTTGAATACGGGGCTGATCTTCAGTCCCGCCTTCCGGTCCGCCAGCCAGGCGGAAACCGTATCCGTCACGTCCCACAGGTTCCTGCCCGTCATCACCTTCTGCGGATCCGCGAAGGTCTTGCCGCTGACCAGCGTATAGCGCAGCTCGTCCCCCGTCGCACTGGCTGCGTCAAAGCGCAGTGCGGCGCCCTGCAGCTCAAAGCCCGGCAGTTCCGCCAGCTCGTCCAGCGTATAGGTTTCCTCTTCCTCCAGGTCAGTCACGCTTTTCTCCGGTTCCAGGACGATGGTTTTCTGGTTGCCCTTTTTGTCCGTTCCCACAAAGCCGTTCCCGCCGCATTTCAGCATCACCGTATGCGGACCCTCCGCCAGCGCGGCTCCGGCCAGCAACAGCAGCACCGCTGTCAGGATCGCCGCAACATGCCAGCGGCGGATGGCGGGAAACAGGCTTTTCATCTCTCGGACTCCTTTTGAATCAGGTTTTTTCTATCATATCATACGATAGCGGAATCGCAAATCTTCCCGTAGGAACACTATTCTGTCTTTTGCAGCAAAAATCTTCCAAAAAACAATAAATATGAGGATGAATTTTCCTGCTTCAAACGTTTGAATATCGAAGCGCCGGTTTAATCATGAAAACAGTTACATGTCTATTGCCGGCATATGAAAAATAACCGTGGCTAAAGGTTGAGAGATCGCCTGTTTTACGTTACAATGATCGGGTTTCGTAATGGGTGATATCGAAACTGATATCCCGGAAAAAAGGCAGGAAAAAAATATGCTGATCATGCCCCTGGTAATCCAGAACATCGAAAACGATGATGACCGGAATTATATGGAGCGGCTTTACCGTGAGTATGTAAGCCGAATGTACAGTATTGCAAGGAAATACGGTGCCACACATAACAATGAAGATGATATCGTCTCTGAATGCGTAAAAAGTTTGATTGAGAAAATCCATGAGCTGAGCGATAAAGACAACAGACAGCTGAGCGCATATATTTTTACTGTCGTAAGAAACAAGACTTTTGATTTCAACAGGAAAGCACATCGTGAACAACACCTGGTTCGTATTGATCATGTTGACGATCACGATAAATTTGAAGGACCTGATACAGTAGAAGGCCAGATCTTGCAAAGAGAAAAAATAGATATGATAAGAAACATAACGTTCCGACTTCCTCCGCTTGTCCGGGAAGTGCTGAGAATGAAATGCCAGGAACATTTATCCGTGTTGGAGATAACTGCACAAACAGGGCTCCCTGAAAACGAGATCTGGAATTGTCTCAGAAGAGCCCGTTATTTTATCAGAAAAAAAGCCGATGAGGAAGACTGCCATGACTGAAGAAATCAAAAGCTATACCGATCTTGATGAAGAGTATCTGGATTATCTGATTAAGCTTGCTTTTGATCTTGATGATCTGGAAAAATACCAGCAGATTATGGAAGAGTCAGAGGATCCTTCTGTCTCTGTGGATGAAAAAACAATAGAACTCGTATGGCAATCCGCGCAGGAAAAAGCAAAGCGTATGAAGCAGGAGAAACAGAGGGAGCATCGCCGGAATGTCCGGAAACGTGTCATCCCTCAGGTGCTGAAAGTTGCCGCCTGCCTGTTGCTTGTTTTCTGTATCAGCGCGCCTGTGGTCATTGCCACTTCAGCGGAAATCCGGTCTAAAGTAATTCAGTTGCTTGTCAATATTGACCGTGAAAACAATGTTGCGCATTTCGACTTTGTTGAAAATCCTGACGAAGCTTTCGCAGTGCCTGAAGGATGGACGGGCGACTACTTTATTTCATTCATCCCGGACAATATGGAAGTCGTCCGACTGAGCCAGTATACCCCCTTAATTCAATACCAGGATCTGTCTGAAACAGCCTCCATCTATCGCGGCTTCAGCTTCACAGAACATCAGGAGGGTGATGGTATAGCTGCCGGAACAGAAAATGCAACGTCTCGCATTGTCTTTGTCAACGGAGCACCGGCAACTGTCATAGAAGGATACTCCCGCGGCAATGAATATTATGTAGTAGGTGTAACGTGGGCAAATGATGAAAGAATGTTTGATGTAACTTGCTATGATATGACAGTCGATGAAGCATTGGCTATTGCCGGAAGTGTACGAAAGATTATCAGATAACTCTCCCGAATGCAAAAAACAATGTAAATACAATACAATTTTCGCAAATGAAACCTCCTCTGACGTCTATATATGCAGAAAGATGTTAAAGGAGGTTTTCTCATGTTCAAAAAGGTTGCTTCGGTTCTTCTTCTGGTTGTCCTGTTGGTATCAATTATAACCTCTGTTTTCGCCAGCCCAATGATGCTCTTTGCCGTGGCAGAAAACAAAATCAAAGCAAGCATATCCATATCAGATGGAAAAGTGAATGCTGTAGGAACTGTTATCTATACAGCGCCTGGCAATTCCACAGATTTGAAAGTGGTATTGCAAAAAAAGAACGGTAATAGCTGGAAAAATGTTACTACTGCTACCGGAAGCACCGAAGCTTGTGCTTCAGCAACCGCAGTAAAAGGTGAAACATACAGGGCATATGTGAAATGTATCATCAATAACGCTGATACCATTACAAAAACAAGCGGATCAAAAACATACTGATTATTGATTTGACAGGCTACAAAAACTTCTTCAGGTAAATCATCTGATGTGTCCGAACCGACCATCCGGTTCTTGCACATAAGAAAACACGCGTAACTGATTCGGCGCGTCGTTCTGCGTGTAGGAAAGGAGTGACATTTTCCCCAGGCCCTGCGCTAATCCGTTGTCTGCAGAAAATGCAGAAATCCTTGTAAAACTATGCCGGGCAGCATACATTGCGTAAGCAATGAACGTTCTACAAGGATGCTATCAGTATATTACACAAAAAATAAAAAAGCAAAAAACAATATGAGGAGGTTCATTTTATGAAACGTTTAGTCTCTGTAGTTCTTCTGGTTGTCATGATCCTGACCGTATGCGCGACTGCTTTTGCTGCCGATTTCTCTACGCCTACACTTAAGAAAGACAAAAATTATAGCACAGGAACACTTTCAAAAACAACAGCGACTGGTTCTGCTGCCAAGGTATCCACATCATGGATGACGTCCAATGCCACCTTCCATTTCAGAGTTTGGCGCAGCTCCACTTACCAGGCTTCTAATGGAGCTCGTATTACTGGTGCAGGCAGTGCCAGTTTGACGTCGATGAAAGACGACTATGGCAATTACCGGCTTCGGCATGGAAGCAACTACTCCTATTTCCTTAAAGCAACTCATAGCACATACTCCAAAGTAAATGAAGCCAGCTGCGGCGGCTCCTGGAATCCTTAAACTCTGTTTGCCAATGGCGTAACATTTTCACATTGCACACACTGGCTGTCCTACAGCCGGTGTGTGCAATGCACCCCGGAGGTCTTACTGATGAATAATAAATACCGTTACCTTTGCTTTTTCCTGCTGATAAGCATTCTTTTATCTGCACATCTGCCCTCTGCCGTGGCTTCCTCCTATACACCCCGATGGGAACATATCCAGAGGGAACTGGACTGCCAGGGACAGAAGATCATCATTGACGCCATAACAGATACCAAGCTTCCTGAAACAGTCTGTGAATACAAAGCCTCCCAGCGTGTAATGACAGAGGAAAAATTTCGCAACTTCGTTTCCGTTGCCGCTCCGGGACACGAAAACACTCCGTTGATAAAACCACAAACACCAGACGTTAATGACGATGACGGGTGTGTTTTTCAGGATGAAGAAGCCGGCATTTACGCTACACCCGGTGTTGCCTTCGGTCTTGAAAGATATCTTGAGACGCGTGAACGGCTTACAGTCGGAACATTATTTGGTTGTTCACACCTTTACATGGAACCAATTGATCCAGCCACAGTCACGCCCCTGAAAGAGCTTTCTTACCCCGATGCCCTCAAATTGTTGGAACCTATTCTGGAAAGCACTGAACTGTCCCTTGGTGAGCCCCGGTTTGTCAAAGTATACAATCTGAATACTTTCAATTCCAATCAGAAAGAATATAACGAAACATTTCATGAGCATCATAACTATACTTGGGAAACAAGTGATGAAGTATACAAAATTCAATACCCAGTCTATTTTCAGGGTCTCCCCCTCTTCACTCAGGGCGGACTCATGATTGGTGATAAAAGTATTGCTTATCCGGCTCTGGAGATTACACTCCAGGCTGACGGCACCCTCCTTCAGCTGTATGTAAGCAATATCATCGACAACCCTGTGGCCTCCGGTCCTGAGGCAAAACCCTTGTCGCTGGAACAGATGCTGGATGCATATAGTCAGTTTTCTTCTTCCTATATTTTACCTGATTATGTGGAACCCCGTGTCCGCCGGATCTCTCTGGAATACCTTGTCTGGCTGGAGTATTCCGACTTCCTTCCGACCTATGAGCTTGTCCCGGTCTGGTGCTTCTATCTGCCCAACATGCCCGATATGCATATTCCGGAGGAATATGATTATGTTCAGTATTTTAATGCGGTTACAGGTGAATATCTGGTGATGGACTGAGGTGAAACGATAATGAATAAAAACCGTTTCCTTTCCTTTCTCCTGCTGATAATTCTTCTGTTATCTGCACATCTGCCCTCTGCCGCAGCTTCCTCCTATACTCCCCAATGGAAACATATCCAGAGGGAGCTGGACTGCCAGGGACAGAAGATCGTCATTGACGCAGTAACAGATACCAATCTTCCTGAAACAGTTTGCGAATACAATGCTTCCCTGCGAGTAATGACAGAGGAAAAGCTTCGTGCTTTCGTTGCTGTTGCAGCTCCGGGATATGAAAACATGCCCTTGGTGTGGCCGCGATCACCGGAAAGGGATCCCTATTATGCGTGGAGCCTGAAAGATGAAGAAGCAGGGATTTCAGCCTCACCCAGTATTGCTTTCGGTCTTGAAAGATACCTCGAGGTAGATGAACAGCTTTCAATTGGAACATTATTTGATTTTGCACACTTTTACAAAGAACCGATTGATCCGAATATAGTAGTAAGCCTGAAAGGGCTTTCTTATCCCGAGGCGCTCAAACTACTGGATCCTATTCTGGCAGCCACAGAGCTGTCTCTGGGCGAACCTCAGTTTGTCAAAGCATACGATTTGGATGCTTTCACATCCAGTCAGAAACAGTATAACGAAACATTTCAAAAACATAATAGTTTCACCTGGCAGGCAAGTGATGAATTATATATATTACGATATCCGGTCTATTTTCAGGATCTTCCTCTCTACGCTCAGGGTGGACATATTATTGGTGATAAAATGATTGCTCGTACATTCCTGGATATTACACTCCGGGCTGACGGCACCCTTCTTGAGTTGCACGTTGACAATATTATGGACAACCCTGTAGCCATCAGTCCGGAAGCAAAGCCCTTATCACTGGAACAGATGCTGGATATATATACTCAGTTTTCATCTTCCATTATTTTACCGGATTATGTGGAGCCCCGTGTCCGCCGCATCTCTTTGGAATACCTCGTATGGCAACATTATACTGGCGATATTCCTGCTTACCATCTTGTCCCGGTCTGGTGCTTTTATCTGCCCGATCTGGGAGCCTCTAAAGAACATAATTATGTTCAGTGCTTTAATGCAATCACAGGTGAATGCTTGAATATAGACTGAGGTGGAATGATGCGGCAATCTCTGATTGATCTAAAGCACGGCATGTTAAATCTGCAATTTCATACCACCTGCTTGTGCAATGCCCCCAGGAGGTTTTGCTAATGAATAACAAAAGACGATTCCTTTGCTTTCTCCTTCTGATGACTATTCTACTATCTTTACAGTTGTCCTCTGCCGCAGCTTCCTCCTATACTCCCCAATGGAAACATATACAGAGGGAGCTGGACTGCCAGGGACAGAAGATCGTCATTGACGCCATAACAGATACCAATCTTCCTGAAACAGTCTGCGAATACAAAGCTTCCCAGCGTGTAATGTCAGAAGAAAAACTTCGCGCCTTTGTTGCTGTTGCTGCTCCGGGATACGAAAACATGCCACTAATAAGGCTACAACCACTGGAAGGCGAGGACGATAATAGGTGGATTCTGAAAGATGAAGACGACGGCATTTTCGCTTCGCCCAGTGTTGCCTTCGGTCTTGAAAAACAGCATGAGACCCTTGAACGTCTTTCAGTCGGAACATCATTTGGTTGCTCACACCTCTACATGGAACCAATTGATCCGGAAACAGTCACGCCCCTGAAAGATCTTTCTTATCCTGAAGCACTTAAATTGCTGGAACCAGTTCTGGCAGCTACAGAACTGTCCCTGGGCGAGCCCCGGTTCGTCAAAGTATACGATCTGGATACTTTCAATTCCAATCAGAAAAAGTATAATGAAACCTTTCATGAGCATTATAACTATATCTGGGAAACAGGTGATGAACTTTACAAGATACAATTTCCGGTTTATTTTCAGGGACTTCCTCTCCACACTCAAGGAGGCCGTGTTGCTGGTGATAAAAGCATTGCTTATCCGGCTCTGGAAATTACACTCCAGGCAGATGGCACTCTTCTTCAACTTTACGCATCCAGCACTATAGACAATCCTGTAGCCGTCGGTTCGAAAACAAAGCCCTTATCACTGGAACAGATTCTGGATGTATATTCTCAGTTTTCTTCTTCCTATATTTTACCGGATTATGTGGAACTCCGTGTCCGTCGGATCTCTCTGGAATACCTCGTCTGGGAAGATAATTCCAAAGTTCTTCCAACCTACGAGCTTGTCCCGGCCTGGTGCTTCTATCTGCCCGTAACCGATCCGGGCGCTCCTGCTGAATATAATTATGTTCAGTTTTTTGATGCGATCACAGGTGAATACCTGGTAATGGATTGAGGTGGAATGATGCGGCAATATCTGATTGATTTGAAGCGCGGCATTGTAAATCTGCGATTCCCAACCGCCGTTTTACTGTGCGCTGCAATCTACTGGTTGGGATCTCTTCCGGAAATCGGTGCAGACAATGTCCTGTACATCCTGGATGCTTCTGTTCTGTTTGGATCGTTTGGCCATTTGTTTCCTGTTGTGGCGGTGTTTCCGTTCGGCGCAAGCTTTCTGGAAGAACTGCATAGCGGGAATCTCCGGCTTGTCCTGCAGCGGATTGACGCAAACCGTTATCTGGGCAGAAGATTCCTGGTGACAGGTGTAGTCGGAGGACTGGCTACCGCGTTGGGCATGCTTGTTTTCCTTGGCGTTCTGCTGCCCGTCACGCATCCGCTTGCAAGCTTGGAATATGCCGAAGCTGTCTATCCTTATGCTGATGCGCTTGTCCAGCAAAAGCAATGGTTTGCGTACTTTGGCCTGTATGCACTGCTGCAATGGGCCTCCGGCTTCATGTGGGCCGGTATCGGGCTCATGTTTTCCGCCATTACCGGAAAAATGCAGCTGGTCTATCTTGCCACTGTATTATTCATGGAAGTGCTATGCAGGGGGCTTTTTGCCGTTGGCAAAGACCATATCGTAAACTATGCGACAGGCTGCCTGGATGTGGAAACGATCGGTCAGCTTCTGTTTGAATCTCTTTCAGTCTTTGCGATTCTTTCACTGATCAGCTTCCTGATCTTTATGGTTTTAGGAAAAAGGAGGCTTCGTTATGCATAAGCAGGGCATATGGGCTATGACAACCATCCTTCTCCGGAGGTTGGTTAAGCAGCCAAAGGTGTATCTGATTCTCGGTCTGATCGGCTGTGTGATGGATAACGATTTAGGCAACGCACGTCATCTGTACGCTTCCTATCAGGTTAGTGTAAACGGTTTCGGGTGTTTCGCCTGCGTCACTTCATATGAGTATCTTCTGATGTGGCTGGCACTGGGGTTCAGTGTGTTGATTTCGGACGTTCCTTTCCTGACCCCTATGGAGCCTTTTATCCGTATGCGATTGTCCGGACGTGCCTCTATGGCGGCCAGGGCACTGTACCTTTTGATCATCAGCATTGTCTATGCGCTTGTGATCTGGATTATGACCCTTCTCATTGCCGGCGGAACACTGAAAGATCCTTATACGTGGGATAAAGCACTGAATACCATGTCTTTGGGGCAATCGGTTGGTGACGCCTTCATCTATGTTCCCCGTATTGTTGTCAGCCAGATGACGCCCTTGCTTGCATGGGCAAAAGCGCTCATTTCATTGATTACCGTTCTGTATGCCCTTGGCATGATGATTCTTTTTCTTTCCACCGTTGGCACAAGGAAGCTGGTCATTTGCCTGCTTGGTCTGATGACGGTGCTGGATGAGGCCATCGGGTATATGCAGCTGAATGACGTTCTGTATTACATATCGCCCTTTTCCTGGTGCAGGCCGGAATACCAGTTAACAGCTGCGCAGTATACAACGCGCCCCGGTGCCTTTTATTGCTCCGCTACGCCTTGTATTTTGATAATAATCAGTCTTTTCCTGCTGCTGTACGTTTCTGCTCAGCCCAAATGGATCAGCCGCAGTTTAAACAGGATGGAGGAGTAAATATGGATAATCGCCTGGAATTAAGTGGACTTTCAAAATCCTTCAAAAACAAGGTCGTTCTGGATGATATTCATCTCGATATTTGTGGCGGAAAAATCTACGGCCTGGTAGGAGAAAACGGATGCGGCAAGACGGTTTTAATGAAATGCATCTGTAATCTGATGATTCCGGATACCGGGAAAATCCTTTTGAACGGAAAACATCCCGCCAGGGGCAGCTTCGGCGTCATCATTGAGACGCCAGGCTTCCTGAACGAGTTTTCAGGTTATCAGAACCTGAAAATGCTGGCGTCTCTTCGCCGTTCCGTTCAAAAAAATGAAATCATGAATATGCTCCGTATGGTATCCCTGGAAGAAAATGCCCGCAAAAGAGTAGGCAGTTATTCCCTGGGAATGCGCCAGCGTCTGGGAATCGCCCAGGCGCTCATCGACAATCCTCCTGTACTGCTACTGGATGAACCCTTTAACGCGTTGGATGAAAAGAGCAGGTATCAGGTTTACCAGCTGCTTGAGCAGGAGAAAGAAAACGGAAAAATCATCATTCTCTCCAGTCATCATCCGGATGAAATCCGTGATCTTTGTGACGAGGTGTTCACCTTCCGTGATCACAAAATATGTAAACAGTAAAAGGGGCATGAACATGTTTGGAAGAAAATGTCTGGCCATAATCATAATGACAGGTATCCTGTTTTCTTCTTTATTTCACCCTGTTTATGCAGAAGCTTTTATGACTGGCAATTCTGATGAAGGAATATTCATCATTGATTGTGACCTGCCTGCCCTGGCTCCGGAATCACTACCAGCGTACCATGCCAGTCTGCAGACATGGAAAGATGAGTCCGTAGACGTCTTTGAAAAGTTTTATCTCATAGAAAAATATAACTCCCATGAAGTTTTTATGCTTGATGATGGGTTTTCATATCTGTATGATCAGAATACATTGGAGAGCATAGATTTCGTTTGTGGTCCGGGTGCCTCTTTCAGATACTTCACAGGCAGGGCGGAAATGAGCTATGGTAATTGGCTGGACAGTGTATATTATGATGTTACTTTTTCCTGTTCAGAAATAGAAAAGAATGAACTGCTTACTGGTGAATACTTTAAAGAGGTTCCATTGCTTAAGGAAAAAATGAAAGACTACGGTGTCTGTATGGGGAAGCCTCTACAGATGACCGCATACTATAACAGTGAGGAAGAAGCTTTACCCGGGAGCAATGCGCAGCCGGCATTTGTTGAGATAGCCTTTGCCCGGGAACTGAATGATATTGAGATTATGCCATGGGGAACACCTTTGTATAATGAGCTTTACTCTGTTCCTTCCTTTGTTACGGTATTTATTGATGCAGATGGCATATCCTATATCCTTGTCAGACTTCTGTTTGAAGAAATGCTTTCTGTCAACACACAACAAATCATGCCAGCCGATGAAGCTTCACATTATCTTGAAGAATATCTCTCCAATCTCATTATCGATGAAAAGCTCCGGTTTGACCATGTAGCACTCGAATATATTCCTGTTCCACACGATTATGCTTTTTCAGACATAGAAATCCTGCCTTCATGGAACTTTTATATGGATTATGAGCAGGATGAAAGCAGGTATGCTTTTTCCGTCAACGCGTTCACCGGTGAGATTCTGTAAATGCAATAAACACAGCTAGAACAACTGGCAGAAAACAGATTCTTCTGTTTCTCTGCCATCTTTTTGTATATAATAGACAAGCGCAATCATTTATCCTGCGTGATTGCTGCTTGTTTTCACAGGCAAAAACTCTCCCTGAAAAATTTTTTATTTTTTTCTGTAACGAATTCCGGATTACTCCGTCTAACCCATGTATAAACCGGGAAGGAGGTGATGATGTGTGAACAGTGAAACCTGCGAAAGACTTTACAACGCTTACTATATGCGGGTCTTCTCCTACGTGATGACGCTGGCCGGCGACCGGCACGCGGCTGAGGAGATTACCCAGGAAGCGTTCTTCAGAGCCTTCTCCAAGCAATCCTCTTTCCGGAACGAATCGGACGAGGTCACCTGGCTGTGTGCCATCGCGAAGAACTGCTTCGTGGATGAAACGCGCCGCCGGAACAAAATCGCGCCGATTCCCGAGGATCTTCCCGCCGCGGGAAAGAGTATTGAACAGCAGGTTACGGATAAGGATTTCTCCTTCCGGATTCACACCGCGCTGCACACGCTGGACGAGCCCTACCGGGAAGTCTTCGAACTGCGGGTCTTCGGTGAACTGTCCTTCCTTCAGATCGGTACCATCTTCGGAAAGACAGAAACCTGGGCGCGGGTCACATATCATCGGGCGAAACTGAAACTAAGTGAAAGGATGGAAGTTCATGAATAAAGAATGTGAAGTAATCCGCGATCTGCTTCCGCTTTACGTGGACGAGGTGTGCAGCGGTACAAGCCGTGAGCTCATCGAAGAACACCTTCAGGATTGTCCGGAATGCTCCGCCATCCTGGAAAAGATCCGGAAAAATGAAATTGAAAATAATCTCAGGGAGGAAAAAGATCAAGTGATTGAATATCAGGCAAAACGCTTCAAGCGCCGCAGCACGACGGTCGGTTCCGTCGTCTCCGGGTTGTTTATGGTCCCGATTCTCATCTGTCTCATTGTCAACCTGTCCGTCGGCAGTTCACTGGATTGGTTCTATATGGTGCTCGGCGGGCTGGCCATCGTAGCATCCTGGACCCTGGTTCCCCTCATGGTGCCGCGGAACAAGCTCTTCTGGTCCTTCTGTGCCTTTGTGCTCAGCATCCTGTTCACCCTGGCGGTCTGCTGCTTCTACACCCACGGCAACTGGTTCTTCCTGGCGGCCTCGGCGGTTCTGTTCGGCTTCGCGCTGATCGGCCTGCCCTTTGCGGTCCGCGCTGAACCCGTCCGCGTGTTCATCGGTAATTATAACCGCTGGATCCTTATCGGCGCGGTGGACCTGATCCTCTTCGCCAACATGATGAACATGATCACCCTGTACACCAAGAGCTTCATCTCCACCGTTTTCATGGCGCTGCTGTGCGCCGCGGGTGCCTGGCTCCTGTTTTCCACGATTAAAGATAAGAGAGGCGAATAATCCATGAATAGATCCAAACTGCTTACCGGTGCCCTTGTCATTGTCCTTGTGCTGCTTGCCGGCGGTTCCTGGCTGCTCTTCGGCAGCTCAACCGGCCTGAATTTCGCGAACGCGGACCAGTATACCGCCGGCGATACCGAAATTTCCTCCGCTGTGGAGAATCTGGATATTGAATGGACCTCCGGTGCCGTCAATCTTGAATATCATGCTGGTTCCGGCGTCACCGTCTCTGAAACCGCCAACCGTACTCTTTCTGAAGATGAAAAGCTCCGCTGGTGGATGGACGGAAACACCCTGCGCGTGCGTTACTGCAAATCCGGCCTGAATATACACTTTAACCTGAACAAGGTCCTGACCGTGTCCCTGCCGGAAGGCACCGCGTTGCAAAAATCGAATATCGACGTGACCTCCGCCGATGTGAACGTCCCGAAGCTGGCTGCGGATGAAGTCCGCTTCGACTCCACCTCCGGCAATGTGAAAGCGGAAATCAGCACAAAGAAGCTGGACGCTTCCTCCACCTCCGGTGATATGGAAATCCGGCAGGACGGGGATATCCGCAGCGCGGTCCTCGGTTCCACCTCCGGCAATATCACCTTCACCGCCGCCTCCGCTGAAAACGTTGATATGAAATCAACTTCCGGCGGCCTTAACATCACCCTTTCCGGGGATGTGAAAAAGCTCCATCTGGATTCCACCTCCGGCACGATCCTTGCGGACCTGGCCTCCGCGGACAAGGCGGAGTTCGACTCCACCAGCGGCAACATGGATGTCACGCTGCAGTCCTTCAAAGACCTGGATCTGGACGCTACTTCCGGCAATATCACCCTGAAGCTGCCCAACGCTCCCGGTTTCACCCTTGACCTTGACGCCAAGCCCAGCAAATTTACCAACGGCCTGGCCATGGAAAAGGACGGCAGCAAATACACCTACGGCAACGGCAGCGCCCGCCTCCGGATTGAAACCACCTCCGGCGACATCCGGATTGAGAACTAAATAAACCAACCTCTTCGGGATCCTTCCCGGAGAGGTTTTTTAATTCATAATTCATAATTCACAATTCATAATGATTTACTCAACCACCAATCGTCTTCTGCTCACCTCAGCCTCCACTGTCTGTTAAGCGCAAAAACCATCCAGTCTGGCGGAATGTGACAACAGGGACAGACCGAAACCACTGAAAAAGTCAGACTGAAGCAATCAGCCAAAAACAT
>R26__coassemble_309_pt1 | contig 31960 bp, 25 predicted proteins | sample R26__metabat2_high_PE_047 | metagenome-assembled genome bin R26
ATGGGTTGAGCCTCGATCATAATTCAATGTGTCCAGGAAACTGGGTACATATCAGATCCCGGGGTACTCGTTTTTTTGTTTTATGCTGATCAGAACAGACCGCTGATCTTACCGTTGTCGTCCACATCAATCCGTTCGGCGGCGGGAGACTTCGGCAGGCCGGGCATGGTCATGATTTCACCGGTCAGGGCAACCAGGAAGCCGGCACCGGCGGAAACCTTCAGGTTCCGGACGGTCACCACAAAGCCTTCCGGCGCGCCCAGCAGGGTCGGATCGTCCGAGAAGGAATACTGGGTCTTGGCCACGCAGACCGGCACCTTGTCAAAGCCCAGGGCGGTCAGGCGTTCCGCCTGCTTCTTCGCGGCGGGCGTCAGCACAACGCCGGCACCGCCGTAAATCTTCTTTGTCACAGCTTCCAGCTTCTCCTCAATGGAAGCGTCCAGTTCGTAGGAGAAGGTGAAGTTGCCCTGCTCCTCTTCGCACAGGCGCACCACTTCGCGGGCCAGGTCTTCGCCGCCCTTGCCGCCGTCTGCCCAGACGGTGGACAGCACGGTGTTCACGCCCAGCTCCCGGCACTTGCGGATGATGAAGTCAATTTCCGCGTCCGTATCCGTGGGGAAGCGGTTGATGGCCACCACGCAGGGCAGCTGATAGACGTTCTTGATGTTGTTCACATGGCGCAGCAGGTTCGGGATGCCTTTTTCCAGCGCGGCCAGGTCTTCATTTGCCAGCTGCTTCTTGTCCAGGCCGCCGTGCATTTTCAGGGCACGGACGGTACCGACCACAACCACCGCGTCCGGGGTCAGGCCCGCCATGCGGCACTTGATGTCCAGGAACTTCTCCGCGCCCAGGTCAGCGCCGAAGCCGGCTTCGGTCACGGTATAGTCTCCCATGCGCATGGCCATGCGTGTTGCCATCACGGAGTTGCAGCCATGAGCAATGTTCGCGAAGGGACCGCCGTGCACAAAGGCGGGGGTTCCTTCCAGGGTCTGCACCAGGTTGGGCTTCAGCGCGTCGCGCAGCAGGGCTGCCATGGCGCCGGTGGCCTTCAGGTCGCCTGCGGTAACAGGCTTGTCATCATAAGTATAGGCAACGATGATCCGGGACAGGCGTTCCTTCAGGTCCGCCATGGAAGAAGCCAGGCAGAACACCGCCATGATTTCGCTGGCCACGGTAATGTCAAAACCGTCCTCGCGGGGTGTACCGTTTGCCTTTCCGCCCAGGCCGTCCACCACAAAGCGCAGCTGACGGTCATTCATGTCCACGCAGCGCTTCCAGGTGATCTTCTTCACGTCAATTCCCAGGGCGTTCCCCTGCTGGATGTGGTTGTCCAGCATTGCCGCCAGCAGGTTATTCGCCGCGCCGATGGCGTGGAAGTCGCCGGTAAAGTGCAGGTTGATATCCTCCATGGGCACCACCTGGGCGTAGCCGCCGCCGGCCGCGCCGCCTTTGACGCCGAAAACCGGTCCGAGGCTCGGTTCCCGCAGGGCAACGGTCACATCCTTGCCAATCCGGGACAGGCCGTCCGCCAGTCCGATGGTCGTTGTGGTCTTGCCTTCACCCGCGGGGGTGGGGGTAATCGCCGTCACCAGGATCAGCTTGCCGGGCTTCCGGTCAGTCTCGTCAATCAGAGCGGGATCAATCTTGGCCTTGTAGCGGCCGTACTGTTCCACATACTTCTCGTCCACATGGGCTTTCTTCGCGATCTCCATGATCGGCTTCATTTCACACTGCTGGGCAATTTCGATGTCGGACAAATACGCCATGACTGTAACCTCCGGTTTCTTTCTTTCGTCATCAGGAATCAGGGATTATTTGAAATACTGGACCGCGGATTCGAACATCTTAATGTCATAATTGCCGGGAACATTCTTGTACAGGTCCTTCCCGACCCGCTCGCTGTGACCCATCTTGCCGAACACGCGGCCGTCCGGGCTGGTAATACCTTCGATGGCATACAGGCTTCCGTTGGGGTTGAAGCGCAGATCCATGGTCGGTTCGTCGTCCAGATCCACATACTGGGTGGCAATCTGGCCGTTCTCCGCCAGCTTGCGGATCAGGCTTTCCTCCGCCAGGAAACGGCCTTCACCGTGGCTGATCGGCACGCTGTAAACCTCGCCCTGCTTTGCGTTGCGCAGCCAGGGGCTCAGGGTGCTGGCCACCCGGGTGCGGACGATCCGGCTCTGGTGGCGGCCGATGGTGTTGAAGGTCAGTGTCGGGCAATGCTCATCGGTTTCGATGATCTTGCCGTAGGGCACCAGACCCAGCTTGATCAGGGCCTGGAAGCCGTTGCAGATACCGCACATCAAGCCGTCCCGCCTGTCGAGCATCTCAGTCACGGCTTCGGTGACGCCCTGGTTCCGGAAGAAGGCGATAATGAACTTCGCGCTGCCGTCCGGTTCATCGCCGCCGGAGAAACCGCCGGGGATGAAGATCATCTGGTTTTCCCGAACCTTGACGGCAAAGGCTTCCGCACTGCGGACAATGTCCTCCGCCGAACGGTTCCGGACCACAAAGATTTCCGCCTTCGCGCCGGCGTCCTCCGCCGCGCGGGCGCTGTCCACTTCACAGTTGGTGCCGGGGAACGCCGGAATCAGCACGCCGGGCTTGGCGATATGCAGCGCCGGGGCTTTCCAGCCGGTTGCCTTATAGTTGAATTTCTCTGTCCGGTCTTCCTTCCGGGCTGCGGGCCAGCAGGCGTCCGCCTCCGCACGATCTTCCACGGTCCACTCCGGATTCAGGGTCGGATACACTTTCTCCAGCTTGTCCCGGCCGATCACACGCAGCTCCTTCACGTCCGCCGCGCTGCCGCGCCAGGTCAGCACAGGTTCTTCGGTTACAACGCCGAGTTTCCGGCCGAGATCCATCTCTTCGGACAGCTCCGCAATGAAGCTTCCGTAGCGGACCTCCGCCAGCTCCTTCAGTTCCCAGCCATCTTCAAAGGCAAAGCCCAGACCGTTGCCCAGCGCCATCTTCAGCACGGAGGCCAGGGAACCGCCGACCTCTGCCGTGCGGCAGGAAACAATCTTGCCCTGGCGGATCAGCTCCGTCACCTGACGGTAAAGCGCCAGCAGGGATTCTGTCACCGGCAGGCCCTGTGCGTCGCGTTCCGGCTCCAGCACCACCACGGGATGACCCGCCTGCTTGAACTCGGGAGAGATGATGTCGCCGGTCTTGGCCGTGGTCACTGCAAAGGAGACCAGGGTGGGCGGCACATCCAGCTTTTCAAAGGAACCGGACATGGAGTCCTTGCCGCCGATCGCGCCGACGCCCAGGTTCATCTGGGCCTCAAATGCACCCAGCAGCGCCGCCAGGGGCTTGCCCCAGCGTTTTCCGTCCGTTCCGGGTTTCTCAAAGTATTCCTGGAAGGTCAGATAGACATCCTCGAAGGAAGCACCGGCCGCGATCAGCTTGGTGACGGAATCCACCACCGCCAGGTACGCGCCGTGATAGGGACTGAAGGAGGTCAGCTCCGGATCATAGCCCCAGGCCATGAGGGAGCAGTCATCCGTATGTCCCTTTTCCAGGCTGATCTTCTGGACCATGGCCTGAATGGGAGTCAGCTGGTTCTTTCCGCCGAAGGGCATGAGCACCGTGCCCGCGCCGATGGTGGAGTCAAACCGCTCGGACAGGCCCCGGCGGGAGCAGACCGCCAGATCCGCCGCGGTTTCCTTCAGCAGGGCGCCGAAGTCCGCCGGTACCTGCTTTTTGAGTTCCGCTACGGGACGGGACGCCGCGGGCGTAATGGCCGTATGCTTCGGCGCGCCGTTGGAGTTCAGGAACTCCCGGCTGATATCCACAATGGTCTTTCCGTTCCAGTTCATGCGCAGGCGGGGCTCTGCTTTCACTTCCGCCACAATGCATGCCTGCAGGTTTTCTTCCTCAGCCAGGGCCAGGAAGGCATCTGCGTCCTCCGCGGCCACCACCACAGCCATACGCTCCTGGCTTTCGGAAATGGCCAGCTCCGTGCCGTCAAGGCCTTCATACTTCTTCGGCACCGCGTTCAGATCGATTTCCAGGCCGTCCGCCAGTTCGCCGATGGCAACGCTGACGCCGCCCGCGCCGAAGTCATTGCAGCGCTTGATCAGCTTTGTGGCCTTCGGATTGCGGAACAGCCGCTGAAGCTTGCGCTCTTCAGGAGCGTTGCCCTTCTGGACCTCCGCGCCGCAGGTTTCCACGCTGTGGGCATTGTGTGCCTTGGAGGAGCCCGTCGCGCCGCCGATACCGTCACGTCCGGTGGAGCCGCCCAGCAGGATCACCACGTCGCCGGGAGCCGGACGCTCGCGGCGTACATTCTCTGCGGGAGCCGCGGCGATTACCGCGCCGATCTCCATGCGCTTGGCGGCATAGCCGGGATGATAAATCTCGTCCACGATGCCTGTGGCCAGACCGATCTGGTTACCGTAGGAGGCATAACCGGCCGCGGCTGTGGTCACCAGCTTGCGCTGGGGCAGTTTGCCTGGAATGGTTTCAGAAACGGGTTTGGTGGGATCCGCCGCGCCGGTCACGCGCATGGCGCCGTAAACATAGGCCCGGCCGCTCAGGGGATCCCGGATGGCGCCGCCGATACAGGTGGCCGCGCCGCCGAAAGGTTCAATCTCTGTGGGATGGTTGTGGGTCTCATTCTTGAACAGCAGCAGCCAGGGCTCCTTCACCCCGTCCCGCTCCACGTCCATCTTTACCGTGCAGGCGTTGATTTCTTCGCTCTCGTCCAGCTTTTCCAGCTTTCCGTGCTTCTTCAGGTACTTCACGGCGACGGTCGCCAGATCCATCAGGCACACGGGCTTCTTTTCCCTGCCCAGTTCCGCACGCACGTCCATGTAGCGCTTCCAGGCCTTTTCCAGCACCGGATCCTCAAAACGGACGCTGTCAATCTCCGTCAGGAAGGTGGTGTGGCGGCAGTGGTCGCTCCAGTAGGTGTCCAGCATCCGGATTTCCGTGATGGTGGGTTCGCGGCCCTCTTCCCGGAACCAGGACTGGCAGAAGGTGATATCATCCACATCCATGGCCAGGCCGTAATCCGCCACAAACTTTTCCAGGCCGGCGCGGTCCAGCCTGGTGAAGCCTTCCAGCGTTGCTACTTCCGTAGGCACCGCATACTCGGTCTTCAGGGTTTCCGGCATATCCATGGAAGCCTCCCGGGCTTCCACCGGGTTGATTACGTACTTTTTTATTTCTGCGATTTCCTCGTCAGTCAGGCTGCCGTAAAGCAGATAAACCTTTGCGCTGCGGACCAGGGGGCGTTCGCCCTGGGAAAGGAACTGAACGCACTGGGCCGCGGAATCGGCACGCTGGTCAAACTGACCCGGCAGATATTCCACCGCGAACACGGCGGCGGCGCCTTCCGCGTCAAACTGCGTCATTGTATTATCCAGCTGGGGCTCAGAGAACACTTCCCGCACGGCCAGGGAGAACATATCTTCCGAAATATTCTCCGCGTCATAGCGGTTCAGCAGCCGGACCTTCTCCAGGCCTTTGATCCCCAGGAATTTTTTCGCGTCTCCCAGCAGCGCCCGGGCTTCATTGTCCAGGCCGGGCTTTTTTTCCACAAAGATTCTATAGACCACAATAACACCTCGTTTTAATTCATAATTCACAATTCATAATTGAATTCAATCTGAATAAGCAATCATCATAATGAATCATGAATTCTTCATTATGCATTGGCTTTCGCGCTTAAGGCGCGAAGCCCTATATCCCGCCGGCTGTACTTGTTGCCGAATTCAATCGTGTCCGCCATGGCATAGGCTTCCTTCACGGCGTCCGCCAGAGTATCCGCCACCGCGGTCACGCCGAGTACCCGGCCGCCGGAGGTTACCAGTTTTCCGTCCTTCAGCGCCGCGCCTGCTACGTAAACGTGATCCTTCACCGCGTCAGGAATCGTAATTTCATATCCCTTTTCATACTTTACCGGATAACCCATGGAAGCCAGCACCACGCAGCAGGCATGGGCGTCTTTGAACTTCACTTCGCAGTCCGCCAGCGTGCCGTTGGTGGTTGCCTGCATCACCGTCAGCAGGTCGCTCTCCAGCAGGGGCAGCACCACCTGGGTTTCCGGATCGCCGAAGCGGCAGTTGTATTCAATCACCTTCGGGCCGTCCTTCGTCAGCATCAGGCCGAAATACAGGCAGCCGCGGAATTCCCGGCCTTCCGCCTTCATCGCGCGGATGGTGGGCAGGAAGATGGTTTCCATGCAGGTCTTCGCGATCTCTTCGGTATAGAAAGGATTCGGAGCAACCGTTCCCATTCCGCCGGTATTCGGGCCGTTATCGCCGTCCTCCGCCCGTTTGTGGTCCATGCTGGAAACCATGGGCTTCACGGTTGTACCGTCTGTGAAAGCCAGCACGGAAACTTCCGGGCCTTCCAGGTACTCCTCAATGACGATCTCGTCGCCGCTCTTTCCGAACTTCTTGTCTTCCATGCATTCCCGTACGGCCGCCCGCGCGTCCCAGCGGTTCATGGCCACGGTAACGCCCTTGCCAAGGGCCAGGCCGTCCGCTTTGATCACGGTCGGAATCGGAGAGGTTTCCAGGTACTCCAGCGCCTTTTTCGGATCGGAAAACACTTCATAGGCCGCTGTGGGGATCCCGTACTTTTTCATCAGGTTCTTGGAGAAAACCTTGCTTCCCTCAATGATCGCCGCGTTCTTCCGGGGACCGAAGCAGGGAATGCCTTCGGCTTCCAGCGCGTCCACGCAGCCCAGCACCAGCGGATCATCCGGTGCGACAACCGCATAGTCAATCTTCGTGCTCCGGGCAAAAGCAACAATGCCGTCAATGTCCGTAGCCTTCACGTCCACGCAGGTCGCGTCCGCCGCGATTCCGCCGTTGCCCGGCAGCGCATAGATCGTTTCGACCGCCGGATTCTCCTTCAGCTTTTTGATAATAGTATGTTCCCGGCCGCCGCCGCCGACAAGAAGTATATTCATAACTGATCTCCTATGTATACAAAATGGGGTAAAAGCAGAAGGGAGGAGGCGGGAGGTTGAAGTTACTTTACTTCCTTCCTCCTGCTTCCTACCTTATGATCTTAATGGTGGAACAGTCTCATGTGCGTAAACGCCATCGTCATGCCGTACTTGTCACAGCAGTCGATCACTGCATCATCGCGGATGGAGCCGCCGGGCTCAGCAATGTATTTCACGCCGCTCTTGTAGGCGCGTTCAATGTTGTCGCTGAAGGGGAAGAAGGCGTCGGAGCCCAGCGCCACGTTCTGCCGGGTGTCCAGGAAGGCGCGCTTTTCCGCGTCGGTCAGGGGTGCGGGCTGCGCGGTGAAGTACTTCTGCCAGTTGCCGTCGGCGCAGACATCTTCCTCATTCTGGTTAATGTAGCCGTCGATGACATTGTCCCGTTCGGGGCGGCCCAGATCAGCGCGGAAGGGCAGGTTCAGCACCTTCTCATGCTGGCGCAGGAACCAGGTGTCCGCTTTGGAACCCGCCAGACGGGTGCAGTGGATACGGCTCTGCTGGCCGGCGCCCACACCGATGGCCTGGCCGTCCACCGCGTAGCAGACGGAATTGGACTGGGTGTACTTCAGGGTAATCAGGGCGATGATCAGGTCACGCACAGCGGAATCCGGCAGATCCTTATTCTTCGTCACGATATCCGAGAGCAGCTCCCGGTTGATTTCAAAGTTGTTGCGGCCCTGTTCGAAGGTGATGCCGAACACCTGCTTACGCTCCTGCACTTCAGGCACATAATCGGGATCGATTTCCACGATGTTGTAGTTGCCCTTGCGCTTCTGCTTCAGGATTTCCAGGGCTTCGGGCTCATAACCGGGAGCGATCACGCCGTCGGAAACTTCCCGCTTGATCATTTTCGCGGTGGTCACATCGCACACATCGCTCAGGGCAACCCAGTCGCCGAAGGAGCACATCCGGTCGGTGCCGCGGGCACGGGCATAGGCGCAGGCCAGGGGGGATTCGTCCAGGCCTTCAATATCATCCACGAAGCAGGCTTTCTTCAGATCAGCGGAAAGCGGAATGCCGACCGCGGCGGAAGTGGGGCTCACATGCTTGAAGCTGGTTACCGCGGGCATACCCAGGGCGGCCTTCAGTTCCTTTACCAGCTGCCAGCTGTTGAAGGCGTCCAGGAAATTGATGAAGCCGGGACGGCCGGACAGAATTTTGATCGGCAGCTCGCTGCCGTCGCTCATGTAGATCTTCGCGGGCTTCTGGTTGGGGTTGCAGCCGTATTTGAGTTCAAATTCTTTCATGATCTTATCTCCTTTTCTACTTCTCACATCCGCGTCACTTGTTCTTATTTACCAGCCGGCTCTCGGCAGCACCGGTCTTCAGATCCACGTAGCGGACATAAAGGCTGATCTTATTCTGCTCGTTCAGGTTCTTCCACAGGATGTCCGTCATATCGTCGATATCGTCGCTCACAGCGATGCGCTCCGGTTCACCCTGGAAGGTCGGGATCGGGTTGCCGTCGCACACATAGGTGTGGATGAAATGGCCCAGGCCGTTCAGAGGCGCGTAGCTGTAGGTGTAGCGGTTGCAGGCGCTGCCTTCCGCGTCGGCGCTCTTGAGGATGCTCATCTGATAGGTGAAGTCACCGTCCGCGAAGGTCATCATGCCGCTGATGCGGGGAGTGAAGTTCGGGCCGTCCGGCTCAAATTCACGGCTTTCCAGCGCCGCGGAGAAGGTCTTTCCGGCCTTCAAACCGTCCCAGATGGTGTCGGTCTGGTTGCCGTTGGTCACGATCAGGTTGTTCTCATAGGAACGGATCGCGGCATAAATGATCAGGGAGGGATCCTGGACCTTGGAAACGTCGAAGGGCTCAGTGAAGACTTCGCCGTTCTTCTCGGTAAAGATCCGGTTGCGGCTGTTGTCGCTGCGGCCCATGATGAAGTAGGCAGTCATGGCCTTGGTGCCGTCCGGCGTCTTGCCGATGATGATGCCGCGTCCGGGATAGGTGTTGTCCTTCAGCAGTTCCTCAGGGGTGTTGATCTTGTAGATGTCCATAGGCTCCTCCTTGTTTTAATTCAGAATTCAGAATTAAGAATTCAGAATTATATTTTGTTTGATCTGCTTTTCCTTTTGCTCCTCACACAACGGCTTTCACAGAGCAAAAGTAATCAGCATTTTTCATTCTTCATTATTCATTCTTCATTGTTGAAATAATTTCTTTAGAAATGATTTCAACACTCTTGGGCAGGATGATCCATTCAGCCTGCTCCATCACCCGGCGCTGCAGGATTTCAGGGGTATCCCCGGGCTGAATCTCCACCGCCTTCTGGGCGATGATCTCTCCGCCGTCCGGGATTTCATTGACAAAATGCACGGTCGCGCCGGTCACCTTTACGCCCCGGTCCAGGGCTGCCTGGTGAACCTTCAGGCCGTAAAAACCCTCGCCGCAGAAGCTGGGGATCAAGCTCGGATGAACGTTGATGATCCGCCGGGTATACAGCGTGGTGAAATTCTCCGTCAGGATGCTCAGGAATCCGGCCAGTACGATCAGGTCAATCCGGTTGATGGTCAGGGCGTCAATCAGTTTCTGCTCAAAGGCCACCTGTCCGCCGCAGGCCTTCTTGTTGATCTCCAGGGTCGGAACACCGGCCTTTTGTGCCCGCTCCAAGGCATAAGCCCCGGCACGGTCGCTGATGACCATCGCCACTTCCCCGTCCGGAATTTCTCCCCGGGCTGCGGCGTCCAGAATCGCCTGCAGATTGGTTCCGCCTCCGGATACCAGCACGGCAATACGGGCTTTTCCGCTCATAAGCACCTCCGTTATTGCGATCAGATGATCGTGATTTTATCCTCGCTCTCGATGATTTCACCGATCACGTAGGCTTCCTCGCCGTTGTCCTTCAGGATCTGCAGGGCTTTCTCCGCATCCTCTGCCGCGACAACAATGCTCATGCCCACACCCATGTTGAAGGTGTTGAACATATCCCGCTCGCTGATGCCGCCCTTTTCGGCGATCAGATCAAAAATCGGCAGGACCTTCACAGCGCTGCGCTGAATCTTCGCGCCCAGGCCGTCCGGAATGCTCCGCGGAATGTTCTCATAGAAACCGCCGCCGGTAATGTGGCTGATGCCCTTCACGGCCACTTCCTTCAGCAGGGCCAGAACAGGCTTGACATAAATACGGGTGGGGGTCAGCAGGGTCTCGCCCAGGCTTTTGCCGCCCAGCTTCTCCACCGGGGTTTTCAGATCGGCGTTCTCCACATCGAACACTTTCCGCACCAGGGAAAATCCGTTGGAATGAACACCGGTGGAAGGCAGCGCGATCACCACGTCCCCGGCTTTCATGGCCTTGTTGTCGATGATCTTCGCCTTGTCCACGATACCGGTGGAATAACCGGCCAGGTCGTAATCATCCTCGGGCATCATGCCGGGATGCTCCGCCGTCTCGCCGCCGATCAGCGCGCAGCCGGCCTGGACGCAGCCTTCGCAGACGCCCTTCACGATCTGTTCGATACGCTCCGGAACGTTCTTTCCGCAGGCAATGTAGTCCAGGAAGAACAGGGGTTGTGCGCCGCAGCAGATGATATCGTTCACGCACATGGCCACGCAGTCAATACCGATGGTATCGTGCTTGTCCATCAGCAGGGCAATTTTCAGCTTGGTGCCCACGCCGTCGGTGCCGGATACCAGCACCGGTTCCTTCATTCCGGTCATGTCCGGCTGGAACAGTCCGCCGAATCCGCCCACATCAGAGCAGACCCCGGGGGTCTCTGTCCGCCGGATATGCTTTTTCATCAGTTCAACAGACTTATAACCGGCAGTGATATCAACGCCAGCGGCGGCGTAGGCTTCAGATCTGGATTCATTCATTGTATTAGCTCCTTTACAGGATATTAATCTTCCTCTCCGCAACCTCAATGGTTGCAACTGGGAAGCATTCTCAATGGTCTCCTCGTTCCGCAACCTCAATGGTTGCCTTCCTCTCCGCAACCTCAATGGTCGCAACTGGGAAGCATTCTCAATGGTCTCCTCGTTCCGCAACCTCAATCTTCGCCTCTCACCCTTGGAGCGGATTCGATGCTCGTTTCGGTTGACTCGGTCGGCTCATTTCCGTCTTCGACGGACAGCCCACCGGGCTGTCATTCGCCTTCCTCCCCATTCCAGCAATACGTGCAAAGCTCGCAGGGATCAATGCCGATCGCTTTCACCACACCCTCCAGGGTCTGGAACTCCAGGGAGGCGAAATTGAACTTCCTGCAGATGCAGTCCCGGAGGCTCTTGCCCCGCTCAGTGCTGCCGTCCGCGTATTCATCAATGTGGTTGAAGCCTTCCTCTCCTTCCAGCTCCAGGATCACCCGGCGGGCAATCAGCTCCAGGTCGCTGTTGGAACGGGAGAAGTTCAGGTACTTGCAGGCATACATGATAGGCGGGCAGGCGCTGCGCATATGCACGGATTTGGCGCCGCTTTCGTACAGGAACTCAACGGTTTCCCGAAGCTGCGTACCGCGGACGATGGAGTCGTCCACAAACAGCAGGTTCTTGCCCTTGATCAGCTCGTTCACGGGAATCTGCTTCATCTTGGCGATCTTGTCCCGGTCTGTCTGGTTTGCCGGCATGAAGCTGCGGCTCCAGGTGGGAGTGTACTTGATGAAGGCCCGGGCAAAGGGAACGCCGCTGCGGTTCGCATAGCCGATGGCATGGGGAGTACCGGAATCCGGCACACCGCCGATGTAATCAATCGGATCGTCCCGGCCGGCTTCCTTGTCGTTGTCCGCCATGATCGCACCGTTGCGGTAACGCATCTCTTCCACGTTCACACCTTCATAGGTGGAGGTGGGATAGCCGTAATAACTCCACAGGAAGGAGCAGATCTTCTTTTTCTTTCCGGGAGCCGCCAGCCGGGTCATCTTATCCGGTGTCAGCTCAACGATTTCCCCGGGCCCCAGTTCGCAGACGTCTTCATAACCGGTTTTATGGAAGGCAAAGGATTCAAACGCCACGGCGTAGCTGTCCTCCCGCTTTCCGATCGCTACCGGCAGGCGGCCCATCCGGTCGCGGGCTGCAATGATGGATCCTTTATCCGTCAGGATCAGGATGGACGCGGTACCGACAATGGACTTCTGGGCAAAACGGATGCCCTCCGCAAAAGTACTCTTCTGGTTGATCAGGGCGCTGAGCAGCTCCGTCTGGTTGATCTTGCCGCCGGTCATGGAATCAAAATGACCGCCGCTGAAGCTCAGGTACTGGTCAATCAGCTCATCCGCGTTGTTGATCACACCGGTCATGCAGATCGCGTAGGTACCCAGGTTGGAACGGATCAGCAGGGGCTGGGGATCCGCGTCTGAAATACAGCCGATGGCGGAAGTGCCCCGCATTTCCTCAAAAATATGTTCAAACTTAGTCCGGAAAGGCGCGTTGCAGATGTTGTGAATCTTCCGCTGCAGACCAATCTCCTCATCCCACGCGGCCATACCGGCACGGCGGGTGCCCAGATGGCTGTGATAGTCCACACCGAAAAACACATCCAGCATACAGTCCTTATGGGACGTAATTCCGAAAAATCCACCCATGGTCGTTACTCCTGTGTCATATCATTCAGAATACCGGAATCAGGCAAAGAACAGCTCGCTCAGGGTCATGGGATCGATGTACTTGCCATCCTTGTAAACCCGCATGTTGCCGCTGGCGATTTCGTCGATCAGCATGACCTTTCCGTCCGCGTCATAACCGAACTCGAATTTGATGTCATACAGATCCAGGCCCTTGGCCTTCAGATCATCCGCCACGATCTTCGTGATCTGCTGGGTCATGGTCTTGATATCTTCATACTGCGCGTCGCTCATCACGCCCAGCGCCACCAGCGCGTCCTTGGTGACCAGCGGATCGCCCTTGGCGTCGTCCTTGAAAGTGGTTTCCACATAAGCGGGCAGATCAGCGCCTTCGGCGATGTAGTCACCGTAGCGGCGGAAGAAGCTGCCGACCGCCTTGTAACGGCAGATAACTTCCAGGCCCTTGCCGAACACCTTGGCGGGCTTCACTTCCATGGTGGTCTTCGCCAGGTCGGCGCTCACAAAGTGGGTCGCGATGCCGGCCGCGTTGATCTTCTCAAAGAAATAGATGCTCATCCGCAGGTTTACATCGCCCACGCCTTCGATGGTCAGGCCGATGCTGTTCTCGCCGGGATCGAACACGCCGTCCTTGCCGGTGCAGTCATCCTTGAAGAGCAGTTCATAGTTTCCGTTGTCCAGGGCGTAAACATTCTTGGTTTTTCCGGTGTAAACGAGCTTCTTTTCCATGGTGTTTTTTCTCCTCTATCTTCTTTATTTCAGGGTTTGCAGTGTTTCTCAGAGCCGTTCCATGATACCGGCGTCCTTCGCCAGTACGGCGTCCGCGTCCGCCTTCCGTTTCGCGTCCAGCTTCGCGGCCAGCTCCGCGTCCTCCACAGCCAGGATCTGCGCCGCCAGCAGCGCCGCGTTCGCTCCGCCGTTCACCGCGACGGTCGCCACAGGAATCCCCGTGGGCATCTGAACCGTAGACAGCAGCGCGTCCAGCCCTTCCAGGCAGGGACCCTGGCAGGGAATCCCGATCACCGGCAGGGTAGTATTCGCGGCAATGGCCCCGGCCAGGTGAGCCGCCATGCCTGCCGCCGCGATCAGCGCACCGAATCCGTTCTTCCGCGCATTGACTGCAAAAGCCCGGGCCTCTTCCGGTGTACGGTGTGCTGAATAAACGTGCACCTCGAAGGGAATGCCCAGGCTTTTGAGCTGATCTGTTGCTTTTTTAATCACGGGCAGATCGCTGTCGCTGCCCATGATGATACCAACTTTTCTCACGATAAAGTTCCTCCTGATTTCTCCATTGAAACCGATCCCAATATACTTCAAAACACGAACATTGTCAATCCAAAACAAAGGAAATTCAGATATTTATAAACAAAAACACGAACGTTCGGAAATAAACGTTCGTGTTTCTTCGGTTTTTGTGCGTTCTGGTGCAGATTTTGCTATTTAGCCCCATCCACCGCTCAGAGGTTGGAAGCCTTCGTTTCGCAATAAGCGCACCGGTACTCCTTTTTCTCCCGGTCTGTCAGGCAGAAAACCTGGTCCAGTTCCTGTTCGCAGGAGGAAATACACCGGGGATTTTTGCAGAAAAGGACGTTTACCAGCTTCTCCGGCATTTCAATCCGCTTTTTCTCTATCAGTTCCCCGTTCCGGATGATATTCACGGTGGCGCCGGGATCTACATAGCCGATGATATCCAGATCCACGTCGATGTCCGCGTCCACCTTGATAATGTCCTTGCGTCCCAGCTTGCGGGAAACCACATTGGTGATCATTGCCACCGGAGCCTCCAGGGTTTCAAGGCCCAGCAGGCGGTAAAGCTTCATGCCGCAGCCGGCGGCAATATGGTCTATGACGATTCCGTCCCGGATGGAGTCAACGTTCATATCGTTCCCGCCTCCTTCAGCAGTTTCAGGATCAGTGCCATGCGCATATACTTTCCGTTCAGCACCTGCTTGAAGTAGCAGGCCCGGGGATCATCGTCCACCGCCACGCTGATCTCGTTCACCCGGGGCAGGGGATGCATGACGCACAGGTCTGCCCGGGCTTTCTTCATCTTTTCCGGCGTCAGGATGTAGCTGTCCCGCAGGCGCAGGTAGTCTTCCTCATTGAAGAAGCGTTCCCGCTGAACCCGGGTCATGTACAGGATATCCAGATCGCCGATCACCTCTTCCAGATCCGTGGTCTGGGTATAGGGAATGTTCTTTTTCTTCAGGGCGTCGTTTTTTACATAGCTGGGAACCTTCAGTTCCTCCGGACTGATCAGGACGAACTTCAGTCCCTCGTAGCGGGACATGGCATTGATCAGGGAATGCACCGTACGCCCGAATTTCAGGTCGCCGCACAGGCCTACGGTCAGGTTGTTGAGCCTTCCCTTTTCCCGCCGGATTGTCAGCAGGTCCGCCAGCGTCTGGGTCGGATGGCAGTGTCCGCCGTCCCCCGCGTTGATCACCGGCACGGAGGCGTTCCGCGCCGCCACCAGCGCCGCGCCCTCCTTCGGATGTCGCATGGCAATAATATCCGCGTAGCAGGAAACCGTCTTCGCCGTGTCCGCCACACTCTCGCCCTTTGCGGCGGAGCTTGTCCCCGCGCCGGTCACGCTGAGTACGTTTCCGCCCAGCTCGTACATGGCCGCCTCAAAGCTCAGGCGGGTGCGGGTGCTGGGCTCAAAGAAGAGCGTCGCCAGCTTCTTCCTGCGGCAGGCGTCAGCATAATCATCCGGATGGGCAATAATGTCCTCCGCCGTATCCATGAGCCGGTCCAGCTCTTCCGGGGTCAGATCCGGAACGTCAATGATGCTTCGTTTCATATAATCCTCCAATTACACCTTGGCCCAGGACTCATCACTCGGATTGTTGCGAAAACGGATCAGTCGGGAGATATCCTCGGGACGGATATATCCTTCCCTGGCGGCTTCCTCCGCAATGATGTCAAAGTTCGTCAGGGAAACATTCTTCACATTCGCGGCCGCCAGCCGGTCCAGGCCCTTCTGCATGCCGTAGGTAAAGATGCTTACGATGCCCAGTACTTCCGCGCCGGCCTGCCGCAGCACATCCACCACTTCCAGCACGCTGCCGCCGGTGGAAATCAGGTCTTCCACAACCACAACCTTCTGGCCGGGCTCCAGCCTGCCTTCGATCTGGTTCTGCCGGCCATGGTCCTTCGCGCCGGAACGCACATAGCCCATAGGCAGTCCCATGATATGGGCTGTGATCGCCGCATGGGCAATACCCGCGGTGGATGTTCCCATAAGCACTTCCACAGAGGGATATTCCTCTCCGATCAGCTGGGCCAGGCCCTTCTCCACATCCGTGCGGACTTCCGGCGCCGTCAGGGTCAGCCGGTTATCGCAGTAAACAGGGCTCTTGATGCCGCTGGCCCAGGTAAAGGGCTCCTCCGGCCGGAAAAAGACTGCCTTGATCTTCAGCAGGTCCCGTGCAATCAGCTGATTCAGTTCTTCCCGTTTCATACGCTCGTTCCTCGCTCTCAATTCATAATTCACAATTTATAATTCATAATGAAATCATATGAATCTTCCGATATCCGGATTATATCGCCGGACGTTTAAACCATCTGTCATTTTTCATTGTGAATTCATTGGATTTTATCCAATGAATTCAGCAACGCACCGTTCATATGCCGCCACCGGATCCTCCGCCGCGGTGATCGGACGGCCGACGACAATATAGTCGCTGCCGACCTTCTTTGCCTCCGCCGGGGTCATAACCCGCTTCTGGTCACCCACATCCCCGTCGGCAAAGCGGACGCCCGGAGTCACCGTCAGGAAGTCCGCACCGCACACATCATGCACCTTCCCTGCTTCCAGCGGGGAGCAGACCACGCCGTCCAGTCCGGCTTTCCGGGCATTCAGGGCGTAGTGCATCACTACTTCGTCGATGGGCTTCTCAATCAGCAGATCCTTTTCCAGCGCCTCCTGGTCCGTGCTGGTCAGCTGGGTCACAGCAATCAGCAGCGGGCGGCTGCCGTCCGGCCGGGTCAGGCCCTCCAGCGCCGCTTCCATCATGCGGATGGTACCCGCAGCGTGAAGGTTGCAGATATCCACGTCCAGATCCCGCAGCACCATCATGGCCTTTTTCACGGTATTCGGAATATCGTGCAGTTTCAGATCCAGGAAGATTTTGTGTCCCCGGGCCTTGATCTGCCGGACAATGTCCGGACCGGCTCCGTAAAACAGCTCCATGCCGATCTTCACAAACGGTTTACGGCCCTGGAATTTGTCCAGAAAGGCCAGCGTCTGCTCAGCGTTCGGAAAGTCACAGGCCACAATCACGTCTTTTCCCATGTTCAAATCTCTCCTTTCAATTCCTGCAGGGATCTGATTCCGTATTGATCCATCGCAGCAGGCAGATCCTCAATGATCTTTTTGCAGGCGCAGGGATCCGTCAGGTTCGCCGCGCCCACTTCCACAGCCGTGGCGCCGGCCATCATCATCTCCAGCACGTCTTCCGCGGTGCTCACACCGCCCATGCCTATGACCGGGATTTTCACCGCCCGGCATACCTGCCAGACCATCCGCAGGGCCACCGGGAACACCGCCGGGCCGCTGACGCCGCCCATCACATTTTTGATGACCGGTTTCCGGGTCTTCAGGTCAATCCTCATCCCCTGCAGGGTATTGATCAGGGATACACCGTCCGCTCCCGCGTCCTCGCAGGCCTTCGCGATGGCGGTGATATCCGTCACGTTCGGACTCAGCTTCATGATTACCGGTTTGGTTGTCACTTTTTTTACCGCCGCGGTCACTTCCGCCGCCGCTTTCGGATCGGTTCCGAAGGACATGCCGCCGCCGTGCACATTCGGGCAGGAAATGTTGACCTCCAGCCAGCCCACCTGCTCCTCCGCATCCAGGCGTTCGCAGGTATAGGCGTAATCCTCCACGCTGAAGCCGCTGACATTTGCCATCACCGGCTTATGGAATACTTCCTTCAGCTTCGGCAGTTCCTCCGCGATCACCTTTTCCACCCCGGGATTCTGCAGGCCCACGGCGTTGATCATGCCCGCCGGGCATTCCGCGATGCGGGGCGTGGGGTTTCCGAAGCGGGGATCTTTTGTGGTTCCCTTGAAGGAGAAGGTTCCCAGGCAATTGATATCGTACCATTGGGCAAACTCATACCCGAAGCCGAAAGTACCGCTGGCGGGGATCACCGGGTTGTCCAGATCAATGCCGCACAGGTTCACAACTAATTTGTTTTCCAAACTTCATTCTCCATTCTCAAGCGTTATCCGCAACCTCAATCGGCGCGACTCCGCACTGCGGAGCTCGCTTGTTTCGGTTGTTTGCCCAGGGCTGCCGCCCGTTTTTCGCTGAGAAAGAGCCACTGGCTCTTTCTCCGGGCGCTCCAAACCCCACCTCTGACGAAATTTCTGCCACTGGCAGTCGTCAGAGGTTCGCCCAAAGAATTTCCTCCTTCTCCAGCACCGGGCCTTCCCGGCAGATACGCTTGTATCCGGTGATGGTCTTGCAGCTGCAGCCCATGCAGGCGCCGAAGCCGCAGCCCATCCTTTCCTCAAAGGAGAACTGGCCGGAGGTTTTCGCTACGCGGTATACCGCTTTCAGCATGGGTTCCGGTCCGCAGGTATAGAAGTAGCTGTACTCCGCCGGCAGGGCGTCGGTCACAAAGCCTTTCACACCATAGCTTCCGTCCGCGGTGGTCACCGTCACATCGCAGCCCAGCGCCCTGAACTCCGCTTCCCCGAAGGCCTCCGCCGCCGTGTTGAAGCCCAGCACAGCGCTCACCTTTTTGTCGGCGGCAATCAGCTGTTTCGCCAGCAGGTACAGCGGCGGTACGCCTACGCCGCCGCCCAGCAGCAGCGGATGGTCCCCGGCTTTCGTCAGGTCATATCCGTTGCCCAGGCCGGTGAGCACGTCCAGCGTTTCCCCGGCTTTCAGTCCGCTCATTTGTTCCGTTCCCTTGCCTACCACCTTGTACAGGATGGTCAGGCTGCCGGGAGCGGAATCGAACACGGAGATCGGCCGGCGCAGGAAGAGGCCGTCCAGGCGGATGTTCACAAATCCGCCCGGCTTCTGCGCCTCCAGCTCCGCGCCTTCCAGCCGCATCCGGTAAACACTGCCTGTCACCGGCACGTTCTCCATTATGGTCAGTATCTCTTGTTTCATATTGTCCCTTTCACAAATCATTATGAATTATGAATTATGAATTGTGAATTGCGTTTTATGCGTCAATGGTTGAGATCGTCAGCGTGGTCTCCTCCAGTACGTCCAGCAGCACGCGGACCGTATCCAGACTGGTGAAGATCGTCGCGTTGTTCTCGGTGGCGCAGCGACGGATCTGCAGGCCGTCGCTTTCGCTCTCCGCCTCCCCGATCTCCCGGGTGTTGATGATGTAGGCCACATGGCCCTGGCGGATGCTGTTCAGGATTTCATCGGAACCCTGGCTGAGCTTCAGCATCGCATGGGTGCGGATGCCGTTTTCCTTCAGGAAGCGGGCGGTTCCCCTTGTCGCCTCAATGTTGAAGCCCAGGTTGTAGAAGCGGCGGATCAGCGGCAGGGCCTCGTCCTTGTCCCGGTCGGCAATCGTAGCCAGCACCGTGCCGTAATTCTGCAGCCGGGTTCCGCCGGCCTGCAGCGCCTTGTACAGGGCGCGGTTCAGCTTGTCATCGTAACCGATGGCTTCACCGGTGGATTTCATTTCCGGGCTCAGGTAGGCGTCCAGGCCCTTGATCTTGTTGAAGGAGAAGACCGGAACCTTGACATAGAAGCGTTTCTTTTCTTCCGGATAGAGGTCGAAGATACCCTGTTCCTTCAGGCTCTTGCCCAGGATGACTTCCGTGGCAATATCCGCAAGGGAGTAACCCGTGGACTTGCTCAGGAAGGGAACCGTCCGGCTGGACCGGGGGTTCACCTCAATGATGTACACATTTTCGTTCTCATCCACAATGAACTGGATATTGAACAGGCCGATGATGCCGATGCCCAGGCCCAGCTTCTTCGCGTACTGGAGGATAATGCCCTTCACCTTGTTGCTGATGGAGAAAGTGGGATAGACGGAAATGGAGTCGCCGCTGTGGATACCGGTGCGTTCCACCAGCTCCATGATACCGGGCACGAACACATCCCGGCCGTCGCAGATCGCGTCCACTTCCACTTCCTTGCCGCGGATGTACTTGTCCACCAGCACCGGCTTGTCCGCGTCGATTTCCACGGCGGTCCGCAGGTAGTGGCGCAGCTGCTCCTCATCCCCGACAATCTGCATGGCCCGGCCGCCCAGCACGAAGCTCGGCCGTACCAGCACCGGGTATCCGATCTCCTCGGCAGCTTTCACGCCGTCCTCAATCCGGGTGACCGCCCGGCCCTGGGGCTGCGGAATGTGCAGGTCTTCCAGGATCTTTTCAAAGCTGTCCCGGTTTTCCGCCCGCTCGATAGCGTCGCAGTCGGTTCCGATGATCTTCACGCCGCGCTTCATGAGCGGCTCCGCCAGGTTGATAGCGGTCTGTCCGCCCAGAGAGGCGATGACGCCTTCCGGCTTTTCAAAGTCGATGATCGCCATGACGTCTTCCGGCGTCAGGGGCTCAAAGTACAGTTTGTCCGCGGTGGTGTAGTCCGTGGAAACCGTCTCGGGGTTGTTGTTGATAATGATGGCTTCGTAGCCCGCGCGGCGGATGGTCTGCACCGCGTGCACGGTGGAGTAGTCGAACTCCACGCCCTGGCCGATGCGGATCGGGCCGGCGCCCAGCACCACAATCTTTTTCTTGTCCGTCAGGATGGATTCGTTCTTTCCGCTGTAGCTGGAGTAAAGGTAGGCAATGTACTTGCCGGTATGCAGGGTATCCACCATCCGGAACACCGGCACAATGCCCTTTTCCTTCCGCAGGGCGTACACGTCCGTTTCCTTCATATTCCAGAGCCGGGAGATTGTCAGATCCCCGAAGCCCATAACCTTCGCTTCCTTCAGCAGCTCCACATCCCCGGGCGCGGCTTTCAGGCGCTTTTCCATTTCGGTAATCTTTTTGATGCTTTCCAGGAACAGCTCCGTGATCATGGTCTGTTCATGGATCACGTCAATGGCCACATCCCGGCGCAGCAGCTCCGTGACCGCGTACAGGGTGTCCGCCCGGAATTCCTTCACATATTCCAGCAGTTCCTCCGTGCCCATGGAATCGAACTTGGCCAGGTGCAGATGGCATACGCCGGTTTCCAGGCTTCGCACGCTCTTGAGCATGCATTCCTCCAGCGTGCTGCCGATTCCCATCACCTCGCCGGTGGCCTTCATCTGGGTGCCCAGCTGGTTGCTGGCGGAAGTGAACTTGTCGAAGGGGAAGCGAGGGAACTTTGCCACGATATATTCCAGGGAAGGTTCCATCGCCGCGTTGCCGCCGGCTACCGGAATTTCTTCCAGCGCCATGCCCAGGGCGATCTTCGCAGTCACCCGGGCGATCGGGTATCCGCTGGCCTTGCTGGCCAGCGCGGAAGACCGGCTGACCCGCGGGTTCACCTCGATAAGGTAGTATTTGCTGCTGTTGGGATCAAGCGCGAACTGCACGTTGCAGCCGCCTTCCACCTTCAGTTCCCGGATGATTTTGATCGCGCTGTCATTGAGCATCTTCAGGTCATGGTCGGACAGGCTCAGGATCGGCGCCACCACCACGCTGTCGCCGGTATGCACGCCCACCGGATCCACGTTCTCCATGCCGCAGATCGTGATCGCCTTGTCATTGCTGTCCCGCATGACCTCGAATTCGATCTCCTTGTAGCCGCGGACGCTCTTTTCCACCAGCACCTGGTGTACAGGGCTGAGACGGAAGGCGTTGGTGCCGATTTCCACCAGCTCTTCCTCATTGTTGGCGAAACCGCCGCCGGTGCCGCCCAGGGTGAACGCGGGGCGCAGCACTACCGGGTACCCGATGTCCAGCGCGGCCTTTTTCGCTTCTTCCAGGTTATAGGTAATTTCACTGGGAATAACCGGCTCCCCGATGGACTCGCACATTTCCTTGAACAGTTCCCGGTCCTCAGCCCGTTCAATGCTCCGGCTGCTGGTGCCCAGCAGTTCCACGCCGCACTCTTTCAGCACGCCTTTGCGCTCCAGCTGCACCGCCAGGTTCAGGCCGGTCTGTCCGCCAATACCGGGGACGATGGCGTCCGGACGTTCATACCGCAGGATCTTCGCGATATATTCCAGCGTCAGGGGCTCCATGTACACCTTATCCGCGATGGAGGTGTCCGTCATGATGGTCGCCGGGTTGGAGTTGCACAGCACCACCTCGTACCCTTCCTCTTTCAGTGCAAGGCACGCCTGGGTACCGGCGTAGTCAAACTCCGCCGCCTGGCCGATCACAATGGGGCCGCTGCCGATGATCAGTACCTTTTTGATGTCTGTCCGCTTCGCCATGTTCTTTTCTTCCCTTCTTTTTTCTTACTTGCCAAAGACTGTCCTGCCCGCATGCACGGTTTTCAGGCACCGTCCGTAAACGCTTTGTCCCGCAAAGGGAGTGGCTTTCCCCATGCTCTCAAACTCTGCCGGATCAATGGTGTATGCCGCGTCCAGGTCCCACTCGCACAGGTCGTCCTCCCGCAGCGGGATTCCGAACCGCTCCCGCGGGGCCACCGCCATCAGGCTGATCAGCCTTTCCAGCGGCAGGATCCCGGTTTTCACCAGTCCGGTATACAGTACCGGGAACGCACATTCCAGCCCGACCACGCCAAAGGTGCTGCCTGCCAGTCCCCGGCTCTTTTCTTCCGCGCTGTGCGGCGCATGGTCCGTGGCGATCATGTCGATCGTTCCGTCCAGCAGCGCCTCCAGCAGCGCTTCCCGGTCTTCCTTCGCCCGCAGGGGCGGATTCATCCGGAAACGTCCGTCCTCCTGCAGGTCATTCTCATCCAGCAGCAGGTAATGCGGTCCGGTTTCACAGGTCACATTCACGCCGTCCTTTTTGGCCTGCCGGATCAGTTCCGCGCTTTCCTTACAGCTGATGTGGCACACATGATAGGCGCATCCGGTTTCCTTCGCCAGCTTCAGATCCCGGGCGATGGGGCCCCATTCGCTTTCGGAGCAGATCCCCCGGTGCCCGTGGGCCGCGGCATAAACGCCGTCGTGTATATATCCGCCCCGGACCAGCGCCTCATCCTCACAGTGAGCCGCCAGCACCTTGCCCAGCTTCCTGCTCCGCTCCATCAGGGAGCGCATCATGCTTTCGGACTGCACGCCTTTGCCGTCATCCGAGAAGGCAATCACCCGGGGAGCCAGTTCTTCCAGCGCCGCGGCTTCCTTTCCCTTTTCCCCGACGGTAAGCGCCGCGTAGGGATAGATGTCCACCAGCCCGCCGGCCGCCCGGATCAGGTCTTCCTCTTCCTTTAAGTGGGCCAGGCTGTCCGGCACAGGATTCAGGTTCGGCATCGCGCAGACGGCGGTGTAGCCGCCACGGGCTGCCGACCGGCTGCCGGTAAGCATGGTTTCCTTATAAGAAAAACCCGGCTCCCTGAAGTGAACGTGCACATCACAGAAGCCGGGAAAAGTAAAGACATTATCCTTTTTGCTGACAAGGCACCCCTGGGCCGCTTGGGACGGAATCCGTTTCATTTCCTGGCTGACCGTCATCCTGCAACCCTCCTTACAAAAAAACTCTGCCGGAGAATCGGCAGAGTTCGGATCGCAAGCATACAACGTCTGCCGCACAGCGGCATACGCGCCAATCCAATCTTGCCGATATCTCTGTATCGTCTTAAAGATCGGTACCGGTATATCTTTTATCATACGGAGCGTTCCTTGTCAAGGGTCTTTTTGTTCCCGGGATTGATCTTTATCGGGTTCATCCCCGGGCTGCTGGCTGTTCATGGCCGCGTCCAGCATCTCCCTGCGTTTTTCCGGCGACATGGTTTCCCAGCCGCCGGTGATGTCGTTGTCCCTCCGCCCGCGGACCCAGTCTATCACATTGCCGAATCCCAGCGTAACCGCCTGGGCCATCAGCCGGGTAAAGACCCGGCGGGTCTCCGGATCCACTTCCTTCCGGTTGCCCACCATGGTCAGCATGCTCTTCAGTTTTTCCCCGGTCAGCTCGCTCATCCGGGTGGCCTTGGTGGTTTCTACCATGCCGAACAGCGCGTCCACAAAAGCCGCCCTCTGTTCCGGTGTGCTGTTCTGCAGCCACTCGTGCAGGGTATCCCGCACCACGATGGCCGTCTGATCCACAGAAGACAGGGTTTCAAACCGGGGCCCGTATACCTTCCAGGTCATGGGATCGTGCTGGCTGATGCCGCTGGCGGTCGAGCGCACCACGGTATAGGGTTCGTAGTAATCCATCAGCAGACCGATAATACTGGTCTGGGGAATAAAGGATTGAATTTTATCCTTGATCCTCAGATAGCCTTCACTCTGGGCAGTTTCCCGGTTCATGCCGGGACCGTCATAGCTCATGACGCTCTCAATCCGGTCCTGAACCCGTTTGGTCGCATACGCCGCGGCATAGACCGCCAGGTTTCCGCCCTTGCTGTGTCCCACCAGCCGCAGCGGTGCTTTGGACAGCGCGGCGGCGCGCTTCAGGTACAGGATAGCCGCCTCCTGGGCCGGTACCCGGGTCGTATAAGCCATATTGAAATCTTCACGCCATCCCACGATGGTGTTGTCCGTTCCCCGGAAGGCCACGCACAGGGTGCCGTCCGGCAGGTCCAGGCACATGGCGGAAAACTGCATGCCGATTTCCGGGTCTGTCAGGGCAATGGCATGATGCAGCCGGCAGCCCCGGAACCGCGCTCCCGACGACATGGCCTGAAAAGCGGCTTTGCGTCCGGGAAAACTGGCGCTGTTTCCTTCCCGGATCAGGTCAATCCGGGACATTTCCTCCAGGGTCCAGCCTTTGGGATCCCGGCCTCCGTGAAAATCCAGATAACTGATGTTGGCAACCAGCAGACCGTCAATCTCGTTCCATGGCGAGATGCTGAAGGGAACGTCTCCCCGCCATGCCAGATAGTCCACCATGTTCGCCATGTCTTACGTCATTCCTTCCGTTGCTTTCTTCATTTCTTCCCATTCTTCACGGGTAATCAGGCACTTGCGGGGTTTGCTGCCGTCCTTGGCCGCCACGATACCCCGCTCTTCCATTTCATCCGTCAGCCGTCCCGCCCGGGCATAGCCGATCTTCAGCCGCCGCTGCAGGGTGCTGGTGGAAATCTGGCCGTCCTGAATGGCAAACTCCACCGCCTGTTCAAACAGGCCGCCGTCTCCGCCGCTCATATCGGAACTGTTGATGATGATATCCGCGTTTCCGGTTTCACCGCCGTTGGCGATTTCATCCAGTTTCTCCAGGATATCCGGATCATAAGTGCTGGGATTCGCTTCCTTTACATGTTTTGCGATCCGGTTGACTTCCTCATCGCTCAGGAAGCAGCCCTGGACGCGGGTGGGCGCAAAGGAGCCGGTAGGCGCGTACAGCATATCGCCCCAGCCCAACAGCTGTTCCGATCCGTTGCGGTCCAGGATCGTCCGGCTGTCCACGGAACTGGCGGTTTTGAACGCAATACGGCTGGGAATATTCGCCTTGATCAGACCTGTGATAACGTCCACCGACGGCCGCTGCGTTGCGACAATCAGGTGAATGCCCGCCGCGCGCGCCAGCTGCGTCAGGCGGCAGATATATTCTTCCACATCCTTCTTGCAGACCATCATCAGGTCTGCCAGCTCGTCAATGATGATGACAATCCGGGCCATGGGCTTTTCGCCCGTCTTCTCAACCAGCTGGTTGTAGCCTTCCAGGTTCCGGACCTTCTTCTCGGCAAACTTGTCATACCGTTCCATCATTTCCGCCACAGCCCAGGCCAGTGCGGCCGCCGCCTTGCGCGGATCGTTCACCACGGGAATCAGCAGGTGCGGAATGCCGTTGTAGCACTGCAGTTCGACCACCTTCGGGTCAACCAGGATCAGCTTCACCTCGTCGGGGCTGGCCCGGTACAGCAGGCTGTTGATAATCGCGTTGATGCAGACCGATTTACCGCTGCCGGTCTGGCCGGCAATCAGCATATGCGGCATCTTTGCCAGGTCGCACACAATCGGCGTACCGGCAATATCCCGGCCCAGTGCCACCGTCAGGATGGACTTGGCATTCTGCATCGGTTCGCTTTCCATCACCTCCCGCAGGGTAACGGTGGTCACCTTGCGGTTGGGCACTTCCACACCGACCAGGCGTTTGCCGGGAATCGGCGCTTCAATCCGCACAGAGGTGGCGGACATTCCGTAGGCAATATCCTTTTCCAGTTCCGAAACCTTGTTGACCTTGGTGCCTGCCTCCAGTTCCAGCTCAAAGCGGGAAATGGCGGGGCCGTGCGTCACATGCACCACCCGTGCAGGAACCCGGAAGCTTGCCAGGGTTTCCTCCAGTTTACGGGAACGCATCTCGTCCTCCGCCCGGGTATCCTCCATACTCTGCTGCGGCCTGGCCAGGTCTGTAATCGGCGGATAATTGTAGGGTGTGGGCATCCATACGCCCTCATCCTCCGCTGTCTCCGCCTGCTTTTTCGCGGGCACCTTAATCGGCGGGTTGTATGCTTCGGTTCCGATGGTCTGCTGTACCGCAGGCACGGCCACCCGGACGGGAGTCGCCTCCGGTGCTCTCCGCTCCGCCGGTTCCGGACGGCGGTACGGCGCATCATCCCGGACCGGTTCCTTCTCCGGCGCGGGTTTTCTTTCCCGTACCGGTTCCGGACGATCAGGTTCCGGACGGGCAGGCGCCGGTTCCTCCGGAATCTCCGCCATCATCTGCTGTACCGGCTGGGGCCTGCGCTTACGGCCGTTATCCGTTTCGGGCGGAATCTCTTCCGCGTCCTGCTGCCAGTGGGTCTGGGGCTGGCCGATTGCCGCTCCTGTTGCGGTCCGGCGCGTGGGTCTTCCACCCGCCGCCCTGCGGGCTTCCTCCTCGGCAATCGTGGATCCGTCGCTCAGGCCGTCATACTCTTCCTTTTTATTGCGGCCGAAAATACGGCTCGCAAAGGATTTCTCCCGGGGTGCCTGACCGGCCGGGTTTTTCCGCCCGAAAATGCTGCTGTGATGTCCCGTGGCCGCGGATACAAGCTGACCTGCGGCCGCCTGCTCCTGCCATTCCCGTACGCCGCCGTCGCCGGGCATTGCCGGCTGCTGCACGGACTGCTGCATTTCCGGCCTGTTATACGCAGGCTGCTGCTGTACCGGCGGCATCTGCTGTTGCTGCATCTGATACTGCTGTTCCAGAATCTGCTGCTGTTGCTGCTGCCAGAGCGCCTGTTGCTGCTGCCAGGCCAGCTGCTGCTGTTCCATCCGGCTCCGCTCCTGGCGCTGCTGCTCCCGCCGCGCACCTGCCTGGCCTGTGACCAGATCCCGGATCCGGGAAGGCGTCAGGTTTACCGCCATCAGAATGCACAGCACGGTCAGCACGAAGATGATCAGCGTGCCGAGTACCGGTCCCAGGTAATTCCACAGCGGCCAGGCCAGGATCGTTCCGACGGCGCCGCCGCCGCTGGGCCGCAGCCTGACGGAGCTGTCCGCATAGGTTCCGTTGATCACGGCTCCCCAGTTGTTTCCGTAGGTGTCCTTCAGGTACTGCATGGCTCCGGTAATCATCAGGAAGGCGCACAAACCGAAGAAGGCCAGCAGTGCATACAGCCAGGGCTTCACCGGCGCGCGGCGCTGGGTAGACCAGATCACCAGCACACCCGCCCACACCGGCAGCACGGGCAGCACATAGGCCATAATCCCGCACAGGCCGAAACTGATAATGCGCAGGCCTTCAAAAATATTACCCGGCAGTCTCATCACCGCCGCCATAAAGATCAGGACGCCCAGCGCAATCAGTGCCAGTCCGGCCATATACCGGATGGCCATCGCGTCCGCGGAATACGCGGGGGCCTGTCTTCTTTTACCGCTCCCTTTCTGAGCCATTCTTTCCCCTCTGTTCCTTTCTCTCTTCGCTCCGTTACTCCGTCAGCACGATGCTGACGAGGCATCCGGCTTCATCGCTGTACAGCCGCAGCTGGTATTGTCCGCAGCTGTAATAATCACAGGCACCCGGAACCAGCCGGTTTGCCTCCGCTTTTTCTTCATTGATTTCCGCCGAGCCGTCCGGCTCACCCAGCATGGATTTCCATTCCTCCCGCAGGGTATCGCCCACGCACAGCCCCCACAGGCAGCCCTGATCCATCCGGATTCCTTCCACCCGGCTGTTCTGCCAGTCCCGGCTCAGATCATCCGTCATCAGATAAACCCCGCGGAAGCTTCCGCCTTCCAGGGCGAACAGACGTCCGCCCTCAAAGCCGTCCGGATCCGTCAGCAGGTGATGCCGGTCGGTCATCTCCTGTACGCTGTCTCCGAGCTTTACCGGGATCCCGGTCAGCGATCCTTCCGCCGCCGCTGCCAGCAGCTCCTCGGCGCTTTCAGCGGACAGTTCAATCATCTGCCGCGCGCCGATCCGGTCCGCTATGCCGTCTTCCTTCAGGTCCAGCACGTCTTTCAGCACATGCCAGCCGATCCGGATATCACCCGCCCGGTCTCCCAGGGTGCTCAGCTGACTGATGGGATACAGCAGCGTCAGTCCGGAGGGTTCCAGCTGAAACAGCTCCGGCAGGGGTTCCAGTTCTCTGTTCTGCAGATGGGCGCTGAGCTCCGGCAGGACCTCATCCTCCAGATAGCCGCGGATCATATCCCGCGCGGCCTCTTCATCCGTAAACAGTTCCGAAAGGGCAATCCTGTGTCCGTCCCGCAGATCCGCCACGCACGCGGTCCACACATGCGTTGAACGGGAATTCTCCACCGCGCCGACGGCTGAGACCGCACAGCTGAACACATCGTTCATGATCCCGCCCTGCCAGCTCACCTTCAGGTTCCCGCCGCCGATCAGCATGGCGGCCCGGGCCAGATAAGCCCCGATATGGCAGTCTTCCTGAATCTGCGCGTTGATCTGTTTCAGCAGGTCTTCCTGCTCTCCGCCGGACAGCACAGGATAATGAACGCTGACCGTTTCAGTCAGGTCCAGTCCGGTATCCTCTGCGAGAAATGCTTCCTCTGCCGGACAGGCAGAGATGAAAAGCAGCATCGCCGCGACCAGGCAGATCGTCAGGCGAATCAGGCGACAGAATTTCATATCCTTACCCTCCGTGAACTATTATTTTACATCCTTTTGGATTCCGGAGCAAGTCAGGCCGCCTTCCGCCGCGGTTTACCGGCGTTCACGTGCACCCTTCCGCCCCTGTATAATAAACGAATCCGGCCGGTAAAAACCTGCATTCTCTCTCCTCCCGAACCGTACCGGAAACGCATGCGTCCCCATTTGACAGCGTTCTTCCGCCCCATATATAATAGATTGTGGCGGAAAATCCCGCCGCTGTATTCCGGAACGGAAAGGGGTGGCATCTTGGCAGACGGAAAGAAAACCCGTAAGGTTCTGATCAGGATCCTGGAGATCGTGTTCTCCGCTGCCCTGCTGGTGCTTCTGGCCGTTTCCCTGATCCTTGCGAAACCCCAGGAGGACAAAACCGCCTCCGCAGCGCCTTCTCCCGCCTTACAGGCCGGGCAGGCCATCCGGATTGATCATGAAAACGATCTGGTTCACCTGGATTTTCCCGCACCCCTCATGTGCTTTCAGAATTCCTCCGGGATGACCTTTATTGAAGCCACCTGCGCCGATCTTTCTGTACCGGGCGGTTACGGACGGGTTGCCGTCACAACCTGGCAGACAAATGAAGGCGAGGAAATCGTCCTGAAAAGCATCTGGCCCGCCGACGCTTTGAACGCTCTGGAAGAAGGCTTCCATTTCATGCCCTATTCCGGTCCGACATTCTTCGGAAGCACCTCCGTCCGTATGGAGAACGATCAGTTTATCCGGCTTCACACAACCACCGATCAGGCCCTGTATGAAGTGCTCCTGCCCCGCAGGCTCAGCAAGCAGGTCAGCCAGATCTGCGGTTTCCTGAAGCTTTATACCGTCCGGAACGACCCATAATTCATAAAAACAAAGGAGGAAAATGTCATGTCCAATCCCTATGCTGGAACCCAGACCGAAAAGAACCTGGAAGCCGCTTTCGCCGGCGAATCCCAGGCCCGGAACAAGTATACCTACTTTGCTTCCGTCGCGAAAAAAGAAGGCTATGAACAGATCTCCGCGCTTTTCCAGAAGACCGCGGAAAACGAAAAGGAACATGCCAAAATGTGGTTCAAGGAACTCAAGGGCATCGGTTCCACGCCTGAAAACCTCACCGCTGCCGCTGACGGGGAAAACTACGAATGGACCGATATGTACGAGTCCTTCGCCAAAACCGCCGAGGAAGAGGGTTTCCCGGAACTGGCCGCCAAGTTCCGCGGTGTTGCCGCCATCGAAAAGCATCACGAGGAACGGTACCGCGCCCTGCTGAAGAACATTGAACTGCAGCAGGTCTTCGAAAAGAGCGAGGTCAAGATCTGGGAGTGCCGTAACTGCGGTCATATTGTTGTGGGCACCAAGGCTCCCGAAGTCTGCCCGGTCTGCAATCATCCCCAGAGCTATTTCGAAATCGCAGCTGAAAACTATTGATTCCAGTCAAAGCAACGAGCCTGTCCGTCACGGACAGGCTCGTTTTATCTGTTCCCTGAAATCAGGCTTGTTCGGCTCCGGTTCCCTCCAGGCCGATCTCCGCTGCATGGGGCCGCATTCCTTCAATGCAGATTTCCGCCACTTGCCGGACCTCCATGCCCAGCAGGTCGCAGCCCTTCTGGATCAGTTCCCGGTCGCATTTGGCCGCGAATTTCTTATCCTTATACTTCTTCATAAAGCTTTTGATTTCCAGATCGCTGATGCCGTTCGGACGCATCCGCGCGCAGGCCTGGATAATGCCGGTCAGCTCATCCACGGTGAACAGGCTCTTTTCCATATTGCTTTCCGGTTTCACGTCCGTGCAGATGCCCCAGCCATGGCTCATGATCGCCCGAACATCCTCCTCAGGAACGCCCGCTGCCAGCAGCGGTTCTTCCGTATGCTGAAGATGCTCCTCCGGATACTTCTCATAATCATAATCATGCAGCATTCCGACCGCCTGCCAGTGCTCCCTGTTTTCTCCGAAATAATCCGCCATGGCACCCATGGCATAGCAGACGTTTTTCGCGTGAATGATCAGGTGTTCCTCCGACACCATTGTCGCGTTCAGTTCCGTGGCTCGTTCCAGGCTCAGCATAGAGGTTCCTCCTTCATTGTTACCATTTGTTCCTGACTTTTTCGGCAAAGCCGGTCAGATGATCAATTTCCAGTTTGCGGCCGTCGTCCAGGATCACCGTTCCGGAAAACCGTCCGAAAACCTGATGCTGATCCGAACAGATGACCAGCAGGTCTGTTTTCGAGCTGCGATCCATAATGGGCTCAAATTTCATTTCAAAACGGCCGTCGCTGCTTGTGAAAACCCAGGGAGACAGGTAGTCTTCCTTCCCGTCCTTTTCCGGGATCTCAAAATGAACCTGCTCCAGCTTATGGATTTTCCCGTCATACACCAGTACATTTTCACTGGCCGCGGACGTATCCCCGAATCCGTATCCGATATTGAATCCGAAGGGAACACCGTCCACCAGCCCGGAAGCGGATCCCCAGTACCAGGTATTGTCATAGGTCCATACGCCCCGGCCCCAGTCCAGCACCGCGAAAGTTTCCGCCGGATCGCAGCGGTATTCCCTTTGGCCCAGGGTAATGGCGCCTTCCACCCGCATGCAGTTGATCTTCTGATTATAATAGAAGGCTTCCGGATGATCCTTGTAGGGCGTCACAATGACCATGGATTCCTGCGGCTCATCACTCAGAATCAGGTCGAATACCAGGGTTTCCTCATCCCGGAATTTATTCATGAACCCGGTCAGCCGCCGGGATATCCCGTCGTTTTCAAAGGAAATCATATACCCTTTTCCTTTGACGCTGATGTCTCCCTTTTTGCTGGAAGCGGGCAGCTCCCGCGGTGCAAACAGGGGCAGGTTCATGGCGGATTTTGTGATCTGGGTGTTCTGTTCAAAATCCAGCAGGGAAATGCTGTCCATGGTCATATATCCGTTATGATCAATGGTCAGCGCCAGGGCAAAACGATCCGTCACAACGGCATAGTAGTCCCATTCCTTGACCTTCAGACGGCTTGCCGCCACTTTTGAACGGTCATAGGTCTTCAGGAGTTCCGTGGCATACCCGGTTTCGATCAGCCGGCCCTGTTCATCATGAAGCGGACCGGGTGTTATGATTCGGCGCTGCATATTCCCGCCTCCGTTTTTGATTGTTTTGCCTATTATACTTCATTGACCCTGCGAAAACAATCAGATGAACCACTTCATTTCTTTATAGCTCAATATAAAAAAGTATAATGATTTATTAGTTATATGTATGAATCCATTTTGTTGACTTCTCCAAATCTGCTCCCCAGGGGGGGAACGAGGTGAGTGTCAGCCCAGTGGGCTGTCCTGTGAAACAGGAAACGAACCGAGTGAGTCAACCGAAACGAGCAATGCGGCCGCTCCAAGGCCGCAGAGCGAAGATTGAGGTTGCGGATAAT
>R26__coassemble_320_pt1 | contig 31556 bp, 31 predicted proteins | sample R26__metabat2_high_PE_047 | metagenome-assembled genome bin R26
ACTTTTATATGACAAAATCCGAGGCCTTGACCTCGGACTTTGTCTACAGTCTGAGCCGCTTATCCTGCAAAGATAAGCGGCGGATGAACGGAATGATAATCCGGAGGTCTACGCTTTCCTGCAGTTCAGAGTTGGATATACGAAATGAAAACCATGCATGGTATCCACGTGCAGGGTATGGTGCAGCATATCAGAATATCCGACGATATTGCAGGTCATGTGCAGGCTCCTTTCCGGAAATATTGAGCAGATTATATACCCGCGGAGAACGTCTGTCAATTAAAGTATTAAAGAATGAAAGAAAACAGAAAACCGCCCGGCGGGCGTTCTGCCTGCCGGGCGGTAAAAAAGGCTGTTATCGGATCAGGCCTGACCCTTTTCCAGAGCCAGGGTCCGGGTGGTCAGATCGCAGACTTCGGAGGGTCCGAAGTACTGGATCGCGCCGGGATAGGTGAAGGAGGTCTTCACAGCCCACTCTTCACGGTGCGCCGCGAAGAACTTGAAGGGAGCGCCGTCCAGTTCCACCAGGGCTTTGCGGATGACGGGCTTGTCCTCGCCGTTGCGGCGTTCCATGTTCATCATCTTGGTGATGGGCATACCGCCGGCCACCCACTCTTCAGCGGGCTTGGAGATGTTGGAAACCTTGGACAGGTATCCGGTGTAGCCGTATTGGATCAGCATGAAGGCGTTGTAACCCAGGGAGTAGCAGTAGTCCGCGTCGAAGTTGGAGGGGAAAGCGCACCGTCCTTCGTAACCGAAGAAGTGATGCTGTGCGCCGAACTTGCCCTTGTAGGTGCCGGCAGCCTTTCTCTTCGCCAGCTCGTTCTTCACCATTTCGGAGAAGAGCTTCTCGGACTCGATCAGGGAAACCTGAACGTTGCCGTGGGGATCACGTTCCAGGAACAGCTGCTGCTGCACAAACTGGGGCAGGATTTCGAACACCGCGAAGGATTCAGCGGAAAGGCCCTTCTTGATGAACTCGTACTTGGCGCTCCAGTCGGGAAGCGCGTTGAACTCTTCCGTCTTCTTGCCGGCCAGCAGTTCGTTGATTTCAGCGATCAGCTTGGAGAACTCGGGAACGAATTCCACGATACCTTCGGGGATGATGGCCACGCCGAAGTTTTCGCCGTTGTTGCCGCGGGTCTCAACGGAATCCGCGATGTAGTTGGCGATGGCGGCCAGGGACATCTTCTTCGCGGCGACTTCTTCACCGATCAGGCAGATGTTGGGCTGGGTTTCCAGTGCGCACTCCAGGGCAACATGGGAAGCGGAACGGCCCATGACCTTGATGAAGTGCCAGTATTTCTTGGCGGAGTTGGCGTCTCTTTCGATGTTGCCAATCAGCTCGGAATAAGTCTTGGTAGCGGTATCGAAACCGAAGGAGGCTTCAATGTCTTCGTTCTTCAGGTCGCCGTCAATGGTCTTGGGGCAGCCGATGACCTGGACACCGGTGTTGTGGGCAGCCATGTATTCAGCCAGCACAGCGGCGTTGGTGTTGGAGTCGTCACCGCCGATGATGACGATGGCGGTCAGGCCGTGCTTCTTCGCCACTTCGGTCACGACTTTGAACTGTTCTTCCGTTTCCAGTTTGGTACGGCCGGAACCGATGATATCGAAACCGCCGGTGTTCCGGTAGGCGTTGATGTACTCGTCGGTGAATTCGATGTAGTTGTCATCGATCAGTCCGGAGGGGCCGCCCTTGAAGCCGAGCAGGACGTTATTCTTGTCGGTGGCCTTGATGGCGTCATACAGACCGCAGATGACGTTGTGTCCGCCGGGGGCCTGTCCGCCGGAAAGGATCACACCCACAACCTGCTTCTTGGCGGCGGAGGTGTTGCTGCCCTTGACGAAGGTGATTTCTTCCTTGCCGTAGGTGTTGGGGAAGAGGGCTTTGATCTTGGCCTGGTCCGCTACGCTCTCGGTGGGCGCGCCGACTTTGACGCTGATCTCAGAGATGCCGCCACGAAGCATTCCGGGAAGCTTGGGGCTGTACTGATATCTTGCTTTCTGAAGGGGTGAAAGATTCATGTTGCTTCTCCTTTTATAAAAAAATATAAGGGTTGAAATGCTTATGGCGCATTCCCAATAAAAAATTATAACACGTTTCGTCAATAGGTGCCTACTGTTTTTTTCAACAATGATTGTCTTAGAATTGTTTATCGTGAAAGGGTTCACGGTTTTCAGGGAGCGCCTGCACATCCGGTATCCTTACACACGGGACAGCAGTTCCCGGAAATGTCCCTTAATCAATCTGAATCCGCCTTTTCTGCGGGAAATGCCTTATTGTGTTTTGATGATCTTCCAGATGAGATGCTTGCCGCCATTGTTCAGCCTGCCGATGCCTCTGAGGAAATCCGCCTGGGCTTTCAGGACGGGAGAGGTCTCTTCATCTGCCGGGACATATTCCCGGTAGCCGTGCCTCCGGTAAAAGTCCCGGGACCATTTTGCCGAGTCCAGGTAATTTGCGGTGAACAGGGGAAAATGCCGTTCCGCGCCCCTGCTTTCAAACCGCTCCAGCAGCGCGCTTCCAATGCCTTTGTGCTGGCTGTGTCCGGAGACAAACAGCATTTTCAGGTGATAGGCGCAGGGACCCAGCTCTGTTCCGGCGGCCATGCCGGTGATTTCACCGCTTTCCTCCGCGAGCCATACGTCGCTTTTCGGATTGTCCAGCAGGGAGGCGATGTCATCATAAAAATAGGAAGGGATATCCGTATCCCGGATCTGTTCCCCATAGGGAATATACGAATCCTGGATCATCTGAAGAAGAGCCGGGATATCCTTTGTCTCGGTTTTTCTGATATGCATTCCTTTATACCTCATATAGGAACCGGGCAGGCGCAGGACGGCCGGACCGGTTATGATCGGGCCAGCTGAACCACCGTTTCGACTCCATCTAAATTGTCCAAACCCAATTCATCGTTGCCATCAATGATGGGAAGCCTGAATTTTATGGACTTCAGCCATTGACCGTTGGGCTGAGGCGTTTCAAAAATATGGATCTCAGCAATCAATGCCTGCATTAGATCCTGACGTTCCTGCTCATTCATTACAGAATACATTTTTTCAAAATGAGTCAGTATCCGATAGATGTTATCGCCCCGGACTTTATCCGCTTCAATCGCTCTTTTCTTGGCACGAGCATCGATCAGAAGTTTTTCTGTATCTTCGATCCGATCATACATCCGATAAAGCCGATCATCCAGATCTGTTTTAATCTGGATGAAATGCTTATCATCCGGATTCAGATTGTCGATTTCGTCAATCAGGTTTGATTTTGTCAGGTGATACTGACGAAGCTGTTTTTCATGAGTCTGGATTTCCTGCTCTAAAGCTGAAGTATCAACCTTCATATTTATTTTCTTCTGCATGATATCTGCGAAGTTGGGATTTTTGACCAATTTGATGATAATTTCGGCTACAGCAGTATCAATCAGTTTTTCCGGCACCTGTTTTTTGTATTCGCATTTATGTCCGCGATCCATACGACGATGCTTACAGGCATAGTAATAGAATGGATTATTGAGGGTTCCGTCTTTTTTACGCTTTGTTGATTTGTTTCCATACATTCCAGCTCCGCATACAGGGCAGCGTATCAGCGTAGTCAGCATATGGATGTGAGTGTTAGGCGCTGGATTGATTTTTTCGTATTTTTTTGCCTGGGAAGCCAGCTTGACTTGTGCGGATTGCCACATCTTTTCTGAAACGATGCCTTCATGCAAACCATCCACAAGGAGATAATCATCACTCCAGACAACCTGATATTCATTTCTTGTGCCATGGACCTTTTCAGTTTTCCGTCTTCCATAGGCAATCTTTCCACAATATACGGGATTACGGAGAATCTGACGAATTAACGCAGAATTGAACAGGGTTGACGAACCATTATCCCGCAGGATTTTACGGATGCCATGGTTTTCCAGATAACGGGAGATCCCATTGGAGCCTATATCTGTATTGACATATTGATCAAAAATGATCCGGATAGCTTCTGCTTCTTTTTCATTGATTTCCAGTTTCCCATCCTTGAGAGAATAGCCGTAAGGAGCAAAGCCCCCATTCCACTTGCCTTCCCGGGCTTTCTGAATCCGACCTTCCATGGTTTGAATACGGATATTTTCCCTTTCGATTTCTGCCACAGCTGAAAGAACAGAAATCATGAGTTTTCCGGCGTCTTTGGAGGAATCAATTCCGTCTTCCACACAGATCAGGTTAACATCAAAATCTTGCATGACCTGCAAGGTGGAAAGCACATCTGCAGCATTCCGGCCAAAACGGGACAGCTTAAAAACCAGAACAAAGGAAACTCCATCTTTTCCGGATTTGATATCTTCCATCATACGATTAAATTCGGTTCGTCCCTCAATGGATTTGCCAGATTTACCAGCATCTTCATATTGGCCAACAATTTCATAACCGTTGAAATCAGCAAAAGCCTTTAATCTGGAGTTTTGAGCATCCAGGGAATAGCCGTCTATTTGCATTGTCGTTGAAACCCGGGTATATGTGTATACTCGGATGGCTGCTTTTTCTGCAGAGGAAGTCTGTTTTCTGGCCATTTTTGTATCCTCCGGTCCACAAATGGTTTGGACAGCATTTCTGAGTATAATATATCATGCTGATATTATTTCTGCAACAAAAAAATGCAGGGAAGCCTGCGAGAGGCTTCCCTGTGATGCTCCAGAGACAGGGGAATCAGTATTCGGCTTATCGGCCTGATCATCATCAAAGTCCAACACATCAGCATACTTGGCAATCAGGTTGGCAAGAAGATCAGCCAGAGCACTGTACTCATCCCCAACAGTAGGCTTAGTCGTCATAAAGGATATCCACCTCCATGACATGAAGCGAGATAATAATGAATAGCAAATATAGTTTTCATAAGAGACACACTCCTTTTTTCATATAGTGAGAATAGATTCGTTTTTCCGCGTACGTGCGTACTCGCGTACGATCGGAATTTCGGTACGCTTGTACGGACGTACGCAGGATTTCGGCTTAATTCTCCCTTATAGCATTCTGCTCAAAGGGATTATCAGCCGGCCAGCTCTTCTGCCATCCATCGGTGGTTATCATAGGAAGGCGCAAATCAGTCGCGATTCCCTTGAAACCTCTGACTCGCCGACCGGCGGCATTACACTGGTTATTGTTGTACTCGATCCCGTATCTCTTCTGGTTCGCGATCAGAAAATCGCTGAAACTCCGCTGCTTGAGCGGAACAAAAGCATTTTCTTCACACCAGATGAGATAGATCTGGAACAGTTCCTTGGAGCTGATGGAAGCAGTCGGATCAAAGCGGATGTATCCGGTGGATTCCATAAAGGAAATCACGTTGTTAGCATCCTGCTTTACCACATTCCGGTTGGTTTTCGCCCTGTCGCTTTCCGTGAAGCGGAAGTTGTTGGCAACCAGGCGTTGAAGCCCCTGAAAGGCCCAGAGAAAGATGCCTTCCAGTTCACTGCACATTTCGTCCGCCAGGTTCGGATCATCCGGACGATCAGGAGCCTTTTCCTTTGTGGTCAGGATCAGCTGCCTGCGATAGAAACCGTTGCTCCGGTCATAAAGGGACTGAAGATCACCGTTGGAGAAAGCGAGCAGCCGGGCGTACATATATCCCTGATAGCTCTGCTTTCCCTTCCGTTCCAGATCCACCTTGCCCTGTGCAGTCACAAGGGACTTGACATAATTGGTCTGCTTCAGGGCTTCCATGCGCATATCATCATCAATCATCAGATGAATATGCTCCAGATCAGCCCGGGCGAAACGGTTTTCGGATACCTTTCCGACACTGCCGTCCTTGGCATTGTTGATACCAAACAGTTTCAGGAGCACAGCGCCGATCTGGCTTTTTCCTTCTCCGCCGTTTCCCTTGATGACCATCATGCGCTGTCCCTTGTTGCTGGGAATCAGACAGTATCCGATGAATTCCTGAAGCGTCAGGATATCTTCCGGATACAGCAGATCATTCAAAAAACGCAGCCAGCGCACAGGCGAGGCTGCGTTAGGATTGTAACTGATCGGGAAACGGCTCCGGACGATTTCGGTTTTCTGCGGATAGAAGCTTCCATCCAGCATCAGCGTTCCATTGGCCAGATGAACCCGGTCAGCCTGGGGAGGCAGACGGTTGGTATACGCCGTGATCTTCATCAGCTCTACCAGATTGGTAATCTTCTTGGATACATTGGTATGAATGAAAGGACGGATGGCAGTGAAGATCATCTTTTTCAGAACAGAGTGATCATACAGAACACCTTCCCTGGTGAAAAAGGCATCTTCACAATACACGAGCGGATGATTCTGAATGAAGCATCCGCAGAACATGGTTTCGTCAATGTTCTTTCCGTCATACCATTCGGGCCACCATTCAGGCCGCTCTGCAGGGGTCTTCTCCATGGGACTTCACCTCCTGTTCCCGGGCAAGGATCTTTTCGATCCGGTTCAGTTCTCCGCTGGCAATCAGATCATCAGCGGTTTTCCAGCGAACAGTTTTATCCGGATCATACAGATCATCCAGATACTGTCCGAGCTGCGGCAAAGTATTGCAGGCACGGACAAACTGCTCTTTCCAGGGCTCATCCGCGGAAGAAGGCGCATACCGTTCCTGCTCCTGTTTCAGAAGCTTTTCATACCTGACAAGGGCACGGACACACCTGGCTTCACGGCATTTGGCCTCGCTTTCATGCAGCTGATCGTGTACAGAAGGAACAGCTGCCGAAGACGGAGCGGTAGGATTGAGGTGGAAATCTGCGGCAATCTTCTTTGCAGCCTCATAGGGCGGAAGATTGAACAGCTTTCCGACAAAATCGATCACATCCCCGGAATCATGGCATCCGAAACAGTAATAATGATCCGGATACACCTTCATGGAAGGATGATGATCGTTATGGAAGGGGCAGATCATCATATCGCCCCGTCCAACGTCGTAACCGTAAAAGACAGCGGCATCTTTAACTGTGACCGCTGCTTTTACAAAAGGGATAAGTTTCAAAATGGCTTTCCTCCTTAAGTAGATTGAAATTGGTCAGATAAGACAGATCGCCGGAAGAAACATCTGCCGGCGATCAGGTAAAGGGATTTCCTTGGGGAACTTCTCATCTCAGTGATCACATCAGGTTCCCCGGTTTTCAGGGATGTAGGAATACATCCTGCTTCAAAAATGCTTCGGTCGCGAATGACCGAAGAACATCAATATTCAGTTTTCAGGGATTACCGGGAAGGATCATCACGATGGATCTTCCTTTGCCGGGGCGGCATCTCCAGCTGTTTCTGCCGGAAGGCCCGGAGCTGCTCATGGATAGACGGAGCAAGCTTCTTCTCAAGCTTTTTGGTGTTCTCCGTACGGATCTCAGGGCTGAACAGTTTTTTCCTGATCCGGTCAATCAGCTTTTCTGTGCGATTCCGGATCAAAGAGATCGCGCCATCAAGGTATGCAATGACTGCTTCCCGGATGGCGGGCTTCAGTTTCCTTTCAGGAGAAGTGTTCTTTTCCTTGAACACAGAAAGCGCGTTAGCCGTATCGGCCTGGACTTCCCGGATGACGTTTTCCGCAGTCAGGCGTACCGCTTCGTCATGAGCGTGCGCGGCAATGCTGGCGATGAACTTTTCTTCATCCTCCAGCAGATCGGCGTTTCTTTCGAGCTGCACCTGCTGCTGGGTCAGAAGCTGACTGTTTTGCGCCTGCTGCGCCAGCTGATTGCTGAGAACCTGCTGCTGTTCGGCAATCTCAGCCCGCTGAGATTCAATGATATAGTCATTTTTCTCGCGATAGGCCTGGCCGCCGTAGATAGGTTCTTCCTCAATCGAAAGATCGTGCTGCTTGCAGACGTCAATGAACATATCCCGGCAGATCGCATCGAAAGTCATTTTCCGATTGTTATACTGGCCGGACTTTTCATTGGGTTTCGGTCTGGAAATCCCCATTGCTTCCAGAGCCTTTTCCTGCCTCGGCTCGATTTCCCCGTACTTGTTCACCACATCGAAGACATGGCGCTCATGCACATGAGGGGTCGTTTCATCAAGATGAAGCGACCAGTCAATAATGTGCACATGTTCTCCGAAGCGTTCATTGAAGCGATCATGAAAATCACTGAGCACTTCCAGCAGAACGTCAGGCGGAGTCTCGCTGCCTTCTTTCCCGATCTGGTAGATCGTTTCTTCCGGACAGGTACGTCTGTCTGCCAGCAGATCATCCGTTGAACGATCCCGGCCGGAATGTCCTGCTTTCCGGTTCCGTTCATGCTGACCGGCAGTGAAGGCAGCATAGCGATCCGCATAGAACTGTTTTTCAACAGACTGAAAAGGCGGATAATTGCCGTTCTGCTGTTCCTCATGAGTCCGCTGACCGTTCTGGTAATCCCAGTACACATTCAGCTGCGTTCTGGTAGCATCGATGTGGTCAGCTTTATCCGCATCAAACTGCCGGTCATTATGCTTGGAACTGTAGGCACCGCTTTTTCCGGAACGACCGTTGTGGCGGGATACCCGTTGAGCACACATAGATTTCACCTCCTTTCTTAGGTTGGATTGTTAGGGTTAAGGGAAGAAGCGGGGGACGCGATCCAGGAGACCTGGCGTTTTTCGACAGGTAATACCCAGTACTATGTGTCGATCCCTGCGGGCCCTACACATGACTGGGCCAGAGGTTCCGCCTCTGGACTCTGGGCAAGGGCGCTGCCCTCTGCACTCCCGGCAGGCGTTGTCACCCTGCACCCGACCCAGAGCACTCCGTCTCTGAACTCCGGGCAAGGTCTTGCCTTGCAACCGCGCAGGCGCTGCCGCCCTGCACCAGGCCCAGAGGGTTTCCCTCTGGACTCCCGGCATGTGATATCGGTTTGGTATCACTCTCTCATGGGCATGAAAAAAGTGATACCATTTCGATATCACTTACAGAGCATTCATGAAGTCCATGGCCGCAGCCAGATCCTCTTTTGTAGGTGCGGAGTCCGTCCCCGTGACTCCGCTTTCCGCTGCTGCCATGGTTTCAGGCGGCTTCCAGTCCTGAAAGAAATTCTCCAATTCCTTTCGGACTGCCGCCTGAAGCTGATCCTGCTGAAGCGTCTGTGCATACGGATCGCCCATATGGCACAGCGCTTCCACAACGCAGTCGTTCATCGACTGGTTCCGGCGGTTCATCAGCCTGTCATAAGCCTTCCGATGATCAGTCTTGTTCAGGTTCAGCCTCACATTGAAGGAGTATTCATTATCCTTTTTCAATGGGAACACCGCCTGCACGCAGTTCCTGTTCCGCAAGGAACTGGTAGCCTTTTGCCGTCGCGTGGATATCCATATTGAAAGACACATTGCAGGAATCCACTTTTCCGAAGTTGCGGATAATACAGGCACCGCCGCCCATCAGGTGCAGCTTCACCAGTTCAGGATTATAACCATGCTCCCGGAGACGCCGCATGATGATTTCAGCGTATTCAGTGGCAGCGCTGTTGATTACCTCCAGCACACGAGGGCTGAGATGAGCGGTTTCACCGCGAAGCGCCTGCTCGATGATGCTTTCTTCTACAGAGAGATGGCATGTTTTCATCAGCGCTTCCTGGATTGCAAGAACGCACTGATACGTTCCGAGCTTATCCATGAACATCTTTCCGCTGACAGGACGACAGTCATTGATAAACATGCTGCTCATGGTGCCGTTTCCGATATCACAGAGCATATTGGTACCGGTAAAATCGCGGATGCAGGTAATCGCATAAGCGAAACCCTGCGCATAAACGCTGACATCGCTCAGCTCCACATGATAATCGATACCGTTGTAATTGTAATCCAGCACAGGGATGCGAAGGAAATAGGTGCGGAACTTTTCCTTCTGTTCACCGACCCAGGTCAGGGGCAGTCCGACAGCCAGATGAACTTCCGCTTCCGTTTTACCCAGAAGCTTCAGCTCTTTGGCCATGGCGACCATCGTCAGAAGCAGATAATCTTCATCCCCGGCTTTATCATCGGTGAATTCCTTATGGCCTTCTCCGATGATATACCAGTGACCTGCCCAGTACAGTTTGTCCTGAGCAAAGGTCGGTTCATCCGCACAGGGGATAATCCCGGACGGAAAAATCTCATGGACCGTTTTAATGTTGCCGTAGCCATGATCTACGGCGATGATGGTTGTACTCATAAAATCTCCTTTCTTTTCTTGGTTTCCTGAAGGATCCAGGGAAGGATCCTTCTGTTAATCTTGCACCGGCTCCCTTGCTGTCTCCGGCAGGACACCTTGTTTGGCTCGGTACCGGCCCCAGTGGGGCGCTCTCTCCCTAAGATGGGAGAATCATCGCGGTTTCGACAGGTTCGGGACGGCTGTTCAGTTGAGAAGGTGCGCTCGATGCTTTTCAGCGCAATGAGCGTATCGTAAAAACAGTTACATCAAGAGAAATCAGGCACTAATGCAAAAATGGCCGATAGAAAAGCCGGATTCTTGCATAATTGCAAGAATATTTTTTGTTCGCCTTTTGTTCCGGGGAGCAGTATGGTAGAATTATGCGAGAAAACAGGGAGCGTGAGAAAATGGCAGTACAGAAACAGGGCTGTCCTCCGAAAGAAGTCAGCGATACCCGACTGCGTATTGCAGATTTGTTGAAAAGCCGCAAAAAAAGCCAGGCGGACCTGGCAGCGGCAACCGGCATATCAGAAAGTACAATCAGCCGGTTTGTCAGCGGGAATACAGATAAATTGTCAACAGAGAATATCGTTGCAATCGCTCGCTATTTCAATGTGTCAACGGATTATATTCTATGCCTGACAGATGTGGAAAGGCCATCCAGTTCGGAAATACAGCAACTTGGTTTCAGCGTGAAAGCGGGTGAACGTCTCATACAGAAGGCGGTTGATCCTGAAACGCTCAGCCTGCTAATTGAAATGCCGCTGTTCGCAAAGCTGGTAAATCAGCTGAAAATGCTGCGAGAAGGAACATATGCCGCGAATTATGGAACACTCAATGGCATATTGAAACAGGCCTGCTGTATTCTGGATGAGTTTACAATGAACGATCCGGATGACAGGCGGGCAGGGAAAGCGCTTGTTGGAGAATTGCGCGCATTACGCCCGGCTCCATTACAAGTGGAAACAGCGCACATTGAAGAAACCTTCCATTTGATTATGGAAGATATCAAAAAAGGAGCACTGAAGTATTCACAGGAATATGAAAAACTGACTTCAGATATTATGGGGCAGATTGTTTCCAATATCCGAAAACGCCTGAACAATCCGACAAAACTGCAAGGAGTCACTCCCGAAATGGTTGCAGAGTCTGTAATGACATACCTCGCTCCGCTTGAATTGGATGAGGAAAAACAGGCGGAAATACGGTCAACCATGGTAACGCTGTGTACGGATCCTCACGTTCTTGCGGAAAAAGCAGAGGCAATCAGTAAAGAACATGATCAGTCGGATGAATAATGAAGATAATTACCATATGTAGTGTCTGCTCAATACCTCCAGAGTTGTTGAGCAGACACTAAATAATGTTGTATATAAACGGAAACGTATACCGGTAGTGCAGGAATCGTACTCAGATTAAATAGCTCAGATTAAATACTGAAAATGCTTGACATATGGTTGTTAAATGGTATTATAAAGGTACGGTGAGTCCTACCGATAAGTGTGACTGCTAAAAGCGTTAGAAATTCTACCGGAGTTTCTACGAAAGTGGCTGTGTGGGAACACACAGCTGCTTTTTTTGGAGGATTATGCAGAGTCAGTTTTATTTGTATAAGGTTGACATGAAGTACATTCGGAATCTTCATCAAGCGGATGATAAAGTACTATCCGTTTCGCCTCAAACAGGGAAAGACAATCGGGTGTTTGTTGGAATTGTAGTGATGTTTAATCAGACAAAGTATTGTATTCCGCTGTCCTCACCCAAGGAAAAGCATAAAAGAATGAGAAACTCCATGGATTTTACGAAGATTGAGGTTGATGGGAAGCTGCTGGGTGTGCTGAACTACAATTTGATGATCCCTGTGGAAGAAGAACAACTCCAGCCTATAGATATTACTGTTCATAAAAGAGATCGGGAGCAGATCCGGCATTATAAAACCCTGTGCAGACAGGAGATGGAATGGTGCAATATTCATTCTGAAGTGATCTGCAATAAGGCGCGTACTCTCTATCGTTCTTATATCTCAGGGGAACAATTCAAAGGAAGGGATCGCTGCCTTGATTTTTCCCGGATGGAGGCAGTTTGCAGGAAGTATAACAGCCATCTGTTCTGACATTATTGTGCGATAAGTCTCGAATGGTTTCATAATCGTCCGATAAGAGCAGAAACCGACAGATAGGAAAGGAGAATACGCTTCCATGAATCTGGATATGAACATGTTGGCGATGCTTTTTCCTTTGTTGTTCCTGCTTTTCGGACTGGGATTTACTGTGGTGATTGATCCGTATATCCGGCGGGAGCACCGGCGTATCATGCTCGTTATCGTTGTGCTGAGCGTCAGTCTTGCCGCGCAAAATATATTGGATAATGAATTGTTCATCAGCCGGTCCAATCTGGCCTTGAAGAATCTTTTGAGCGCCTACGGTTATTCCGTGCGGCCCGTCATCCTGATCCTGTTTCTTCAGATCATTCATCCAAATGGGAAGAAATGGATTTACTGGACGCTGGCGGGAGTCAGCGCCGCGCTTTACTTTAGCTCCCCCTTTACCAAGCTCTGTTTTGAGATCAGGGAAAGGGATTTCGTTTTCCTGCGGGGCCCGCTGTGGTCCGTTTGCCTTATTTTCAGCGCGGCGCTGCTGATTGAATTGCTGACGCGGACGATCCTGCTCTATCGTGAGACCGGGAAGCGTGAACGCCTGATCCCCATTGCGATCGTCCTGAGCATCTTTATGTCCGTCGCGTTGGATTTTAACGTGGGCGTGGAATCGCAGCCGATTTCTTTCCTGACCATCGCCATCGTGGTAAGCAGCGTGTTCTATTATATCTGGCTGCATCTGCAATTTGTGCGGGAGCATGAGCGCGACCTGATGGCCTCCCAGCGTATCCAGATCATGATGACGCAGATCCAGCCGCACTTCCTGTTCAATGCACTGAACACCATCCGGGCCCTCTATGCGGAAGACCCGCCCCTGGCGGACAGGACGCTGGAGGATTTCAGCGCGTACCTAAGGCAGAACCTGGAATCCCTGAGCCAAACAGACATGATCCCCATTTCCAAGGAATTGGAGCACACCCGGCTGTACGCGGAAATCGAAATGCTCCGTTTTCCCAATGTTCAAATGGAATACAAGATCGAAGACACGCAATTTTCGGTTCCGGCGCTGACGGTGCAGCCGCTGGTGGAAAACGCTATCCGTCACGGCGTGCGTGGGCGGAAGGAGGGGCTGGTGACCGTATCTACCGCCCGGGAAGCGGGATTCCACCGGATTACAGTGCAAGATAACGGCATCGGCTTCGATCCCAAAGAGATGGACGCATCGGAAAAGGCGCACATCGGCCTCCAAAATGTGCAGAGCCGGATCGAGCAGATGTGCGGTGGTAAAATGACGGTGCAAAGCGAAGTCGGGAAAGGCGTTACCGTGACGCTGCTGATCCCGGACGGCGACGTCCAAGGCAAAAAGGAGAAGTGGACATGAAAATCATCTGTGTGGACGACGAGCCCCGCGCCGTGAAATATACCCTCAGTCAATGCGAGCAGCTGTCGGAAATCAGCGAAGTGAAGGGTTTTACCGACGCCCGGGAAGCGCTGGATTGGCTCCGGGAACATCCGGCAGACCTGGCGATATTGGATATCAACATGCCACAGATCGATGGCATCACCCTGGCGGCCCGGATCAAGCAGCTTCGCCCGCAGATGGCGATCCTGTTTCTGACTGCTTACAAGGAATACGCTTTTGACGCTTACGCCGTGCATCCCATGGGGTATCTGCTCAAGCCCGTTTCTCAGGAAAAGCTGGCCGCCGAGGTCCGGTATGCCTGCGGTGAAAAGAAAGCCCCACCGCCCGCACACATTCGTGTCAAAACCTTCGGGTATTTTGATGTTTATGTGGAGGGCAAGCCGATCGGCTTCAAGTTGGCCAAGAGCAAGGAAATTCTGGCGTACCTGGTAGACAAGCAGGGCTCCGGGGTCACGCGGGCGGAGCTGTTCGCCGCCGTGTGGGAGGATGGCACGTACGACCGCGGGATGCAGAAGCAGCTGGACGTATATATCCGCTCTCTCCGGGAATCCCTGCGAGAATACGGCGCAGAGGAGATCCTGGAAATGGGAAAGGGCACCCTGCGCGTCCGTCCGGAAACCTTCGTCTGCGACGCCTATCTGTTTTTCGCCGGCGACAGCGACGCCATCAACGCCTATTACGGGGAGTACATGAGCGCTTATTCCTGGGCCAGCATGACGGAGAGCATCCTTTCCTGGAAAACCAATCAAATGTAAAAGTGAAGAATTAAATACAGAACCGCTTTTTTCAAAGAAATATGAAAAAAGCGGTTTTTTTTGGACATCCTTTGGACAGCGCTTATTAAAATGAATCAAGCCTGAAGAAAAGAAGGCCGGAATACGGACGCGAAGATATGGAAAAAATGAGTATCAAAAGAATCAAAAGTGCTGCGGAATTGAGCCCGGACCAGATAGAACAGTTCAGCGGCGGCTATCCCGCACTGGGGATATACAGGCTGGGTTTTTGCTACAAAAAAGAATCCATGCAGTATTTCAAATCATGCGTCGGAGACGATACTTATCAAAAGGCCATGAACAGCGACGCGGGACGCGCACATCATTATGTTGTTGCCAGAACCCTCCTGAATCAATCAGATTGGGAAAAGTTCGTATGGATCGAGGAACATGGCTCTCTACAAGGATTTCCGGGATAAAGGCGCATCATGATAATATTCGAATTCATAGCCCTTACGGCTCTGAAATAAACAGGAGGTACGAACCATGACGAAAAAACTGATTTCCCTGGCGATCATTGTCATTCTTTTGATTGCGGCGCTGTGCCTGAGCGGGACGGTGCTGGCGGAGGAAGTGCAATCCATCACCGCTGAGGACTATCTGGGCGAATGGGTGGATCGGGATGGCACCTGCAACATTGATATTACGGAACATACCGATGGAGAGATCATTGACGGCTACGTTGTCAACGTCGAGATGCCTGTCGTTGAACAAGAAGGACTGAGCTATGTCGTGTGGGCCTACAGCTGCGTATGGGACGACGAGGCACAGATGATGAAGAGCATCACCCGCTTCACGGGCAAGGGCGATTACGAGCCGGACAGCGAAGAGGAAATCACGGATTCCGATCTGGATTACACCGATGCAGCATTCAGCTTTAACGAAGAAGGGCATTTGGTCTGGAACGACGAAAACGAAACTGCTGACGACGGCATGGCTTTTGTGCGGCCTGTCGGCTGGGGCGAGAGCGTGTACGCGAGCTTCCGGGGCGAGTGGGTGGAGTGCGAGACCCAGTTCGCTCAAATGATCATTGAAGAGAACCCTGTGGAAGGCTTGGACGTTGAAATCGTATCCCCGCTGACCCACGGCGCGTATATCTTCAAGACCACGGTTAAGTACGACGCGGATCAGCGCTGCTTTACATACGACAAGGGAAAATTCTGGGATGTGCCCATCATCGAAGAGGAGAATCCCGAGCTGGGCGAAGCGAAGATCGCCGGAACCAGCGGCATATTCACTTTCGCCTGGGAAGAGGATCGACTGGTCCTGACCTGGGCGGACGACAGCCAGCCGGACAGGGAAGTGCGCTTCGAGCGAGCGGAAGCCGATGCCGAGCCTGCCAGAGCTGCGGCCTTTGAGGGCGTTTGGCAGTGCGATCGGGCGACCATCGCCATGTATTGGGAAGAAGAGGGCTTCAAGGTGCTGATCACATGGGGCAGCAGTGCCGGGGAGCACTCGGAATGGGAATACAGCTGCTATTACCATGAGGAAAACAACACGGTGGTTTCTATGCCCTTTGGCACCCGTACGGAATTCGTGTATGGCGATGACGGCGAGCTTGTTTCCGCCACCGAAGCATATAACGACGGCGAGGCCGTTTTCTCTCTGGATGCGGAAGGATACCTGCTCTGGCTGGATGAGAAGGAAAACGCGGGCGACGGGATGCGGTTTGAAAAGGTTCCCGAGGAGCCGGCCGCCCTTACCTTCGCCACCATCGGGGACGCAATGAAAGCGGAAGGCTTCACCGGCATTGCCGGCGGCGACAATGAACACTATGTGGCGGTGGTTGAAATGGACGGCGCGTATCTCCGCGTAGTGGCCAACGTGGACGACGAGGCCCGCAGGCTGGGCGAAGCCACTCTGGATTATATGGATGCCGATACGCTGGAGGCCGCGTTTGCGGCGTATAACGCCTATATCGAAACGCTGCCCATCGCTTATGAGGAGGAGATCACCGTGCAGCCCCTGTCCCAGGAGGAATTGGACGCGCTGGCAGGCAAAACGCTGTTGGAGGTGGAAGAAGCGGGCTATGAATCCAGTGATTCCCATATGGGCGAAGACGCCGCGGCCATCTATACCGTATGCTATGGCCTGTTTGAATACGATCTGCTTCTGAACGAAAACTATACCGAATACATGGAGCATAACGACAACGGCTTTATCGGCGACTTGACGGTGAAGAGCGCCAGTTTTGCCGGCATATCCCGTAATGCGGCGGAGCTGCGCTATCACGCGGACGGCACTTACGATGAAGAAAACGATCCCTGGGCTGAATTCAATGGAATCATGGAGCTGATCACCAACGCCCTGTCCAGCGAAAACCCGGAAGAAGCTATTCAGGCGCTGATCGAAGCCATGCCTGAACAGGCTGAAGAGATCCAGTTGCTTGTGGAGATGTTTTCTACCATGAGTGAACAGGGAGAAGAATGACAGAATTAATCCAGGCAACCTGATTTCTGATAGTCTATCGGGCAGAAATCATTGAGAGGAGATGCATTTGATGAAAAAGATAATTCCTGTCCTATTGGCTGTTGCGCTGCTTTGCATAGCATGTTGTTCTGTCGCTGAAGAAGCGCAACCCGAAATCTTAGCTGTTTATTCTTCTCCAGAGGCTCAGATCATCACGGATGACGATCAATCCAAAGAACTGGCAGATACGGTGATTTTTCTATATCAAGATTATTCCTACGTCCAGTATGTGGATCATGAAAACCGGTATGAAATTTATACCAAAGGGACTTTCGAGGTCAACTTTGACTGGACAGAGCCGGGCTGGCAGGATAAGACGCCGCATATTCTCACGATCCATACCGAACAGATTCATACGACGGATCATCAGACAGAAGCTGCCGATCTCACCTATGACGTAAACCTGGATCGGACGATGGACTTCTGCTTATATCCGGATAACGCGAATCCTGACCAACAGCTTGTTGCCGCATTTATGCAAGTGGATAAGCAAAAGCTCGTCAAGACAGATGGCAGTGAAGTCTACCTTCCCACTATTTGGTTTTATTATAACGATGGATCGTTCAGGCAGTTTGCAGTCACGGAAGGAAACAAAAACGTGCTGTTCAGCTGTGGGAGTTATACTGTGACGGATGGCGTGTTCACGGATGATTCTGTGTTGACGATTCATCGGACGCAGAAATATCAGGATGGCATCGGTCTGGCGGACTATGATTCCACCCATGATTATCCGATCGGCGGGCTGGATTTCATCCGTGTTTTTCCGAAGATGAATTCCGGCTTCTGGATTTCTGAGATTACAGACGAGATTTTTGAGAGGATTCAGGGGAAATCTTTCAAGGCAGACTGCACGCTTCCCCGTGAAGATCTGCGATATCTGCATGTGCTGCACGTGGATCTGAATGGAGAAACCCGGGAAGGCGAGATGATCGTCAATTACCATATTGCAGAAGACGTATTGGACATTTTCCAGCAATTGTATGAGGCGAGGTATCCGATTGAAAAGATCCGCTTGGTGGATGAATATGACGCGGATGACGAGCTTTCTATGGAGGATAACAATTCCTCAGCCTTCAATTTCCGCTTTATTTCACATACTACCCGGGTTTCCAAACACGGCCTTGGCTTGGCTGTGGATATCAATACACTCTACAATCCCTATACAAAGATCGTGGACGGCGTGCGCATTGTGGAGCCGATTACCGGGGAACCATACCTGGATCGGGAAGCAGACTTCCCCTGCAAGATCGATCATGACGATCTGTGCTACCGTCTCTTCATTGAACATGGCTTTGAATGGGGCGGAGACTGGGAAGACCGGAAGGATTACCAGCATTTTGAGATCCCGACCAGTGTGATCGCAGAGTGGTATCCTGACAACCAATAATGACCGATGAACGGCTGATTGTTGGAGGAAGAGATTGATATCAATCTCTTTATATATAATATTCGAAGGAGGATAAGAACATGAAAAAAATCCTGGTAGTTGTACTGATTCTTTCCCTGATCGCGGCTTCCGTGGCAGCTGCGCTGGCCGATACCCCTTGGGGGACCAGCATCATGTATGTTAAGACTGCCAACGGTAAACCAGTTAATGTCCGCAGTGGTCCGGGCAAGGAATACGAAGTCATCGGTTCCGCTCCTTATGGACACCAGGTCCTGACGGACTGGTCCTATGCCGGGAACGACGGATGGACCAAGGTAGTCTGGGGAGGCGCGGGTGACGGCTATATCATGAGCCGTTTCCTGGTGGATTATAACCCCGGCAAGGCTCCGGAACCTTCCAAGGAGGAAAAGGAAAAACAGGAAGCAGAAACGGAAAAGAAAAAGCTGGATAAGGAACTGAAGAGCGAGAAGGCGGTTTCGGAATATTTCTACATTGCTGTGCGTCCTACACGGGCTTCCGGTTGGGTTAATTTCCGATCAGGTCCTTCCAAGACTACCTCACGGATCAGCTCGTTCGCGGACGGCAAGGAATTGCTTGTTCTGGGTGAAACCACAAATTGGTACCGGGCCCAGGATCTGGAAACCCAGAAAGTTGGCTATATCCATAAGTCGTACACATCGAAGCTGTCCAGGAAGTATGTTGTTGAGCAGGAAACCGCGGGCGGTGTCCAGAAGCTGGGTACTTTGAATGTCAACGGCGAGTTTGACCTGACCTGCAGGCTGCCTGAAGGATATAATCTCCAGGTGGTCAATATGCGCGGAGACAAGATCATCGCTTCAGTCCTGTCTGAAGACATGACCCGGCCGCAGATGTACCTGTCCATCGCCTATGACGAAACCTACAGTGAGATTGAACGGATGAACGATATGAATGACGATGATCTGCTGGTTCTGGAAGATTCCTTTAAGGATATGAACGACGTCGAGATTTCCTATGCGGAGACCGGTCTCGGTACCAAGCTGATGATCGCGAAGGAAACCGGCGCTGATACGGATTTTGTGGATATCCTGGCAATCTACAAGGGATACTTCATCGAGTTCAATATGACACCCAATCCCAAGGCTGCAAACCAGACGCTGACAGATGCCCAGATCCAGAAGTGCATTGATTTCCTGACGGATGTGGACTTTAATCCTGTCCAATAATACAATATTCTGAAACATAAGCCCGGGCTGCTTCTGAGTTGCCCGGGTTTCAATGCTTTACGGTTGCTGCATAATTCCTGGACATTGTTTGGGATATTGCACCGGCGATATATCGGTATCGTATCGATGCTCTCAATGAAAAAATAAAACATAAGTAACAGGATAAATAAATAATCAGAACGGAGACTCATAGAGTGACAGAAAAAAAGAAAGGCGTGTGATTCCAATGGAGTTTTCGTTTCTTTACGCTATTCCCCGCACGACGGCATTGGACAGCTTCTTCCTGGCTGTAACAAAGATCGCAGGGGCCTATGGGCAGCTGTGGGTGATTGTCGCTGCAGTTCTGCTGGTTTTCAAAAAGACTCGGAAAGCAGGTGTAGCGGTACTTCTTGCCTACGCAGCTGTATTTCTGATCGGACAGGTTGGGCTGAAAAACATGTTTTCCCGGCCACGGCCCTGCCAGATCGACCTGGATTTTGCGCTGCTGGTTGACAGACCGTCCAGTTCTTCTTTTCCTTCAACCCATTCCGCATGGGCCTTCGGTGCTGCCGCTGCCATTTTCATGCAACATAAAAAGTCAGGTGTTGCTGCTTGTATTGCCGCGGCGTTGATCGCTTTCAGCCGCATGTATCTGTTTCTGCATTTTCCTACGGATGTGCTGGCCGGCATCGCGCTGGGGGTTGCGCTTGGTGTGCTCGCGAACTGGATAACCAGCCGTATATGGAACATAGTGGATCAAAGAAAGTTGTGAATGTGTGAATATGCTGCAGGGAGGATTGAACCGTAATGGTATGACCGCAACAATCAGCCTGTGATAATGAAACGACAATTCTCTTCGGAACAGTAGAGGAATTATGAGCAAATATCAAATTAGAAATACAACGAAAAAGGAGGCTCAGACCTATGAAAAAATGGATGACACTGTTCCTGGTACTGCTGATGATTGGTGTGAATGTTGCTGTAGCGGATGGAGAAAACACTTATTCAGATGATGCTCTATCTGCTCAGGTTGAGGGCTTGCATGTCAATATCCAACATGTGACAGACTCGCCTGAGTGGGTAACGAATCTGCCTGCTGCGCAGGAGGCTGATCAACTATTCATTGTAGCTGCCATGGGAATGGATAAAACCACAGCATATATTACCATGCACCAGAAGGATGCGGATGGAAACTGGAAACAGACTCTCTCTACGCCTGGCTTTGTTGGCAAGAACGGATTATGCATGGATGAAGACCGCAGAGAAGGCTGCGGCCAGACGCCCATCGGAGTCTATCACTTCAACAAAGCCTTTGGCATTGCTGCTGATCCCGGCTGCACGATCCCGTATTTCCAGGTGGATGAGAACACCTACTGGTCCGGCGATTCGGACCGGCATTATAACGAGATGGTGGATATTCGGGACGTGCCGGATCTGGTCATGGATGACAGCGAGCACATCGTCGATTATGAATACCAGTATCAATACTGCCTCAACATCAGCTTCAACGAGGACGGCACGCCCGGGCGCGGCTCCGCCATTTTCCTCCATTGCTTTGGCCCGCAGAAGCCCTTTACCGGCGGTTGCGTGGCGGTGCCTGAAAACATCATGCGGATGATCATGCAGCAGGTGTCTCCCGAATGCGTGGTGATCATTGATACCTTTGAGAGTCTGGGCGGAAGCTTTTGACCGGTCAGGTGAAAGCGGAGAAACAATCTCTGCTGTCTGGTACGCATTCGCTTATGAGAACGATGACCGGATTGCTGGGAAAACGAGAAAATGACAAGGAGAATACATGGAAAATAGGGAAACAGAGAAGAAGATACTGAATGAAAATGAGATGGAGCAGGTAACCGGCGGATTTGAATACGAGGGAGCCCTTGAATGGCCAAGGGGGTATAATATTGCCTGTCCGACCTGCGGGAATGAGGACAAGGGTTCAATAAAGAGAAGGTATGCAACTGGCCTGCATATTTATTACACATGCGAGAGCTGCGGGCAAAAGTTCAACTATTCTTTGGGCCCGAACAAAAAAGTCAAGGTCTACAAGGAGTAATGACTGTCAGAGATCTGTTCATGTCCGCTGAAGGCCGATTCCCGGGAAAAGGGAATTACAGTTCTCTGCAGAAGGAGGTTCACTGATCGGATTATGGGCAGTGTGCATCCTTTTTTCGGATGATCATGTTCAGGATGATTCACTTGGGCATAAAACGGGCATAAATAGTCGGGAAGGTGGTGGAATATGAATAAGCTCTCAAGGACAATCGCGATGATCCTGGCCATCTGCTTTATCTGCTTTTCTGTCGGAACGGGATTCACAGAGACAAGGCCGGTCGCTGACTCCCGGACCTGTCAGGACGTCATTGAGGAAATGGTGGTTTATTACGGATCTTATGGCAGCGAAGCCGATTCCCGGATTGATCTGCTGCTGCATGAGCTTGAATCCATTGATTCTGAAGTAGCAACCAAGTGGATGCGCATCATGAACCTGTGGCGATCGGTACAGACAGAGCTTCCGGTCACACTGAACGTGCTGCCTGACGGCCTCCTGGAAACAGATGAACTCTGTCTGGTGGTGCTGGGCTTTCAGCTGAATCCTGATGGCAGTATGCGGGAAGAACTGATTGAACGACTGCGCGTGGCACTTGCCTGTGCCGAAAAATATCCAAACGCGTGGATTGCCTGCACCGGCGGAGGTACCGCAGCGGAAGATCCCACGGCGACAGAAGCTGGGCGGATGGCTGAATGGCTCATTGACAACGGTATCGTGCCGGAAAGGGTGATTGTCGAGAATCAATCACTGACCACCGCCCAGAACGCGATCTATACTTTTGACATCCTGGAGCAGCGTTATCCACAGGTCAGCCAGCTGGCAATCATCTCCAGCGATTACCATATTGCCACAGGCACACTGCTTTTCGGCGCGGAAGCAATCCTGCGGGCGGAGGAAGAAGGGCATGAGCATATCCGGATCGCCGCAAATGCCGCCTGGCATGCGCTTTCCGGCACGCTCTCCGCGATGTTCCAGGCCGGCGCTCTGATCGAGCTTTCCGGTGACGTTGAAACAGCCTTCGATATCTATTATGAAACCTATGATATCCACGAGCTTCCGGCTTTAAAGACGGTTTCGGATACGCCAGGCTTGGACCGGATCCGCGAGGCAGGAGTGCTCAGGGTCGGAACCACCGGAGACTATAAGCCTATGTCCTTCCTGGACCCGGAAACTGGAACCTACTGGGGTTTTGATACAGAATTGGCGGAAGACCTGGCAGCGTCCCTGGGCGTGGAGATCGAGTATATTCCGACTTCTTGGCCAACCCTGATGGAAGATACCCTGACGGGAAAATTTGACCTGGCTCTCTGCGGGATCACCATTACAGAAGCCCGGAAGGAACAGGCCTTGATGTCTGACGGATACCTGCAAAACGGCAAAACTATACTGTGTCGTGCGGAGGACGCGAATCAGTATACATCCCTGGAGGCGATCAACCGGCCTGAGGTTCGGGTCATGGAGAATCCGGGAGGACTGAACGAGAAATTCGCACGGGAAAACCTGCCGGACGCGACCCTGATTATTCACGATGTGAATCAGGAAATTCCGGGGCTTGTCGCTTCCGGAGAAGCGGATGTTATGATCACGGAGGTTATGGAGGCCGGATACTATGTGGGACAGGACGGTCGCCTTGCCGCACCGCTGATCTATGCCTCCTTTACGAATGGACAGCTTGGAGTACTGATGCCGAAGGGGGCAGAAGACCTGCTGGAATATGTGAACGGATTCCTGTCCGAAGAAAAGGAAACCGGAAGACTGGATGAACTGGCCAAGCAATATATTTATCGCTATGTCCTGACAGAGAAAGAACAGCAGCCCGCCGCATAAGCCGGAACATATGAATTTTTAAGCTATCATATAGGATGTCTTAAGGAATTGAACCTGCATATCCCTGATCGATAAAGAACGGAGGAATCTATTTGAAGCAGACAGTCCAAACCCTGATAGCCGCTGACAACCACTGGGCGCTTCTCGCTGTGCTTTTCGCAGCAACGGCAGTCGCCATCTGGCTGGAGCAGAAATATAAATGGGCTTCGAAGATATCCGGGGCGATCATCACACTGGTGATTGCGCTGGTACTAGTGAACACGCATGTGATCCCGGACAGCGCGCCTGTGTTTGACGATATTGTCTGGGGCTATGCTGTTCCGCTGGCGATTCCGCTGCTGCTTCTGCAGACCAACATCCGGAAGATCTGGAAAGAGACCGGACGGTTCCTGCTGATCTTCCTGATCGGCGCAGTCGGTACCGTAGTCGGGACAGTGCTCGCAACGCTGCTGCTGGGCGGTGCTGTACAAGGCCTTCCCGGTGCGGCTGCGATGATGACCGGTTCCTATATCGGCGGCGGGGTGAACTTCACTGCCATCGCGGACGCTTTCCATGTGGACAGCAGCCTGATTTCTGCCACGACCGTGGCGGACAACCTGAACATGGCGCTGTATTTCCTGGTGTTGCTCGGGATTGCCGGAAGCGCGTTCTTCAGGAAAAACTATTCCCATCCCCATATCGACGAAGTGGCCTCCAAAGGGAAAGGCGATACGGAAACGCTGGCAAAGCAGTACTGGATCCGGAAGAACGTGTCCCTGAAAGATATTGCGGTTGACCTGGCCTATGCGACGATCATCGTGTTTCTTTCCAGGCTGATTGGCCAGTTCTTTTCTGGGCTGATCCCGAAGGACAACTGGTTTACCCAGATGCTGAACATCTTCTTCGGCAGCCAGTATGTCTGGATTACCAATTTCTCCGTGATCTTTGCCACCTGCTTCCATAAGCAGGCGGAAGAGATGCACGGCGCGCAGGAGCTCGGCACCTGGCTGATCTACCTATTCTTCTTCGTAATCGGCGTTCCTGCGTCCATCGGTGTACTGATCCGGAACGCGCCGATCCTGCTGCTGTTCTGCATGATCATTGTACTGGTCAACATGGCTTTCTGCTTCCTGGGCGGAAAACTGCTGAAGTTTGACCTGGAGGATATCATTCTGGCTTCCAACGCGAACATCGGCGGACCGACCACCGCCGCAGGCATGGCGATCTCCCAGGGCTGGGCGAAACTGATCGGGCCCTGCATGCTGGTGGGTACCTTCGGATATGTGATCGGCACCTGGCTGGGTATCCTGGTCGGATCCCTGCTGGGCGCGTAAGGAGAGATGCCTATGAAGTTTTCGGATGATGCTTCCGGCTTTGTCAGCATCGGGGAGACCGTTCCGGATGTGCTGATGGATATCCGGTATTATTCCTCGTTTAACTTCATCGGCGAGCGCATTGACGGTTATGAACAGCCTGTTGCCCTGCTGACCCGTGAAGCAGCGGAAGCGCTGAAGGCGGTCAGCGCTGAAACGATGGGACAGGGGTTCCGGCTGAAAATCTTTGACGCCTACCGCCCGCAAAAGGCTGTGGACCATTTTGTGCGCTGGGCCAAAGATCCGGCGGACATCCGGATGAAGCAGTATTTCTATCCGGAACTGGATAAGAAGGACATTATCCCGCAGCACTATATTGCCGGGCATTCCGGCCACAGCCGCGGCAGCACGGTGGACCTGACGCTGTTTGATATGGCCTCGCAGCAGGATATCGACATGGGCGGCACGTTTGACTATTTCGGAGAAAAGAGCCATCCGGACTACGCCGGCGTCAGCGAAACACAGCATGCGAACCGTATGCTCCTGCAGGGACTCATGCTGAAGCATGGTTTCCGTCCGCTGGATTCGGAATGGTGGCATTTTACCCTGGAGAACGAACCCTGGCCGGATACATATTTCACTTTTCCGGTCAGAGAAAGATAAATGAATCAAAGGAGAAACGACAATGAAAAAGATTCTGGCTGTCCTGCTGACCTTTGTGATGTTGTTTACACTGCTCGCAGTTCCGGCGCTTGCAGAGGAAACCGGATCTGTGTTCACGGAATGGAATCCGGATGCGCCGGCTCTGAAAGCATTGATCGAATATGTAGAAGATGTGACGGAAGAAGCATCCCCGAACTATATCCCGCCTGTGGACCGGATCGCGACCTTCGATATGGACGGTACGCTTTGCGCGGAGCTGTACCCGACTTATCTGGAGTACTATCTGCTGGGACGCCGGATCTTCTGTGACCCGACATATGAGCCGGACGAGGAGATGCTGGAATTCGGGCGGATGCTGCGGGATCATGCACTGGACAAATCGTTTCCGGACGGAATGGACGTGCTTCACGGCGAGCATGCGGCCCGGGCCTATGCAGGCATGACACTGACGGAGTCCCAGGATTTTGTCACGCAGCAGCTGGTGCGTGAGACAGACGGCTTTGAGGGCATGACCGTCGGTAATACTTTCTACCTGCCGATGATTGAGGTGGTGGAATACCTGCAGGAGAACGAATTCAAGGTCTATGTCTGCAGCGGAAGCGACCGGTTCCTGTGCCGGACATTTATTGAAGGACACCTGGACATCCCCTATGAGCAGATCATCGGAATGGACGTGGATATTGAGGCGACGAATGAAGACGGAACGGACGGGCTGAAATACGTTTATACCAATGATGACAATATCGTACGGACGGATCGGTTGCTGATCAAGAACCTGAAAATGAACAAGGTCAAGGCGATCGTGAAGGAGATCGGCCGCCAGCCGGTGCTGTCCTTCGGCAACAGCAGCGGTGACGTGAGCATGCATAACTACACAATTTTCAACAACCGGTATAAGAGTGCAGCCTTTATGCTGATCGCAGATGATGAGGAACGGGACTACGGCAATACGGAGAAGGTGCAGCCGCTGAAGGAAAAGTGGGAAGCAAGCGGTTATCACGTAATCTCCATGAAGGATGATTTCCGGACAATCTACGGCGATGACGTCGTGAAGACTGGAACATTCCACTGGCTGGAAGAGTTCGCAGAGCCCGTGAACGTCCTGGAAAAGGCGGAAGCGGAGCAGAACGCTGAAGAGAAAACAGACGTCCAGTATGTGCTGTATCTCGGTACCAATGACAAGGATACCAACAAACCGGTGTTCACACAGGCAGAAGCCTTGGAACAGGCGAAGGATATCCTGATTCGTCACTTCGGCGGATACACCATCCAGGAAGCACACGGCGGATGGATCGATAACGGCACAGAGTATCAGGAATACACGCTTGTAATTTACCTGAGTGATACGACACTGGATAAGGTCCATGCTGCCGCGGATGAAATGGTGAAGGTGTTCCATCAGAGTTCCGTGCTGATCCAGGAAAATCCGACCCGAACGGAGTTTTATGACGGGAAGTAAAAATCAACTGCCATTTCTGCTATACGGTACATATTCATTTATGAGAATGTTGACTAGACCGCGAGACGATAAAAAGACAAGGAGGAAAAACAAAATGAAAAAACTGATAACCGTTATCTGCGCGCTGCTTATGATCTGCCTGGCGGCAACTGCTATTGCCGAGGCTCCTGTGTCAAACCTGTACAAGCCGGAGACGTCTGAGACTTTCAAGGCTTTGGTCGGGGGAAAGAGCTTTGAGGCAAGGATTACCGGATGGGGATCAACCGGCGAGGATGAAGATACCAGATTCGAGATCACGATCACGGTCTGCGAAAGAGACCGGTTTGACCCGGCGGTCATCGAAAACCTGACGGAGCACGATATCATCCGCTTCGGGGACGGAACAACCACCATGGTCACGGAAGTAAATCGTGATGAGTACGGTGTGACCGTCAAGGGCAGCAACTATGATGCCTATTCCTTCTTCAGAGAAGAAGACGGAACTGCTTATCTTGCCGTTACGGAAACCGATAATCCCTTCTATTCGGATATATTCACGGTTACCGTTCCGCTGGAGAAGGATATCAGTTTCCTGGACTGGAGCGATCCGGAAAACCTGGAAGCACCGGTGAAACGGGGATTCGATGAGCTGATCACGCTTATCCAGGATGGAACGAATCTTGCTCCGTACAACACCAGGGTTACCTTTGATGAAAACGGAAAACTGGTTGAGTTCCTGTACAATTACTCTCCCTGGAACTGATTCTGGTTACAATCGGCCTTTTGCGTGCTGCTTTTTTGCGAAATTTTCCATACGGGTTTTCACCTGATTCGCATTGAAATGTATAGGATGAGCTCTTTGGATTATTGGAGGCTGCTGACATCAGTTCATTGCAGTCGGCTGTGAAACTGAGGGGGACAGAAGAATGCAGGCGTTGTTGAGACTCGAGTTCAGCATTTTCCTGATGATCGCGGTTGGATATGGGATCAGAAAACTGCATATTGTCAGTGATGCAGGAGAGAACACAATCACAGCGCTTGTGATGTCTTTGATCCTTCCATGCAATGTTTTTTGCTCATTCCTGACCCAGGATATAGAAAACCTGGCAGCTGACTGCCTTTGGATACTGATCATCTCCGTCGGTATTCAAGCAGTTGCGTTTTTATATACCAGGATAGTCTTTCGGATGAAAGAAGACGGAAAGCGATGCAACCTCTCTTATGCCATGATCTCGCCGAATACGGGCTTTATTGGCAGCCCTATTGCGGAAGGGCTTTTCGGCCCGTCCGGTCTGATGCTGGCCTGCATCTATCTTATACCGCAGCGCCTGATGATGTGGTCGGTAGGCCTTTCCATGTATACTGGGATCAACGATAAAAGAGCGGCTGTCCGAAAACTGATCACACATCCCTGCGTAATTGCCTGCCTTCTTGGCCTGCTGTTTATGCTCCTGCATATTACAGTTCCGGAGTGGCTCCTATCGCCTGTTCAGTCAACCGGCAAGTGCAATACCGTCATGTCCATGTTTGTGATTGGTATGATTGTCAGCAAGATCAGCCTCAGATCATTAGCCAATAAGACGGTCATTTTGTTCAGCATTCACAGGCTGGTTATTGTTCCGCTGATTATGTACTTTGTCTGCATGCTTTTGCCTGTCAGCAAAACTGTCTTTGGCGTCAGTGTGCTCCTGGCGTCAATGCCCGCAGGAGCGACCACCAGCATGCTTGCCTCCAAATATGATAAAGATCCAGTGTTTGCTGCCGAATTGGTGGTTTTCTCAACGCTTTGCTCTATTCCGGCAATTATGTTCTGGATTTACATGATTTCCTGAGAGGGCTGGTTTATGAAAGAATGCTATTGGAGCAAGCTCCTCCTTTTTGGAGAGTACTCCATGATTTTCGATGGCAGCGCGATGGTGATTCCTCTTAAGCGGTTTTCCGCAAGATGGATCATGTCACAAGGAATGAAGGATGAGTTTCTCTGTTTCTCGAGCCGGGAGCTGTCCTGCTTTTGCCGTTTTCTTGCTGAAGATGAGACGTTGGCAGCACTGATTGATACTTCTGCCCTAAACAGTGATCTTACAAACGGATGGGCACTTGCCTCAAATGTTCCGCTTGGTTATGGCCTTGGCAGTTCCGGGACCGTCGTAGCCGCTGTTTATGACCGATATGCCAATGAGAAAACCTCAGACGCCATGGTATTGAAGAAGTTGTTTGCCCGGATGGAAAGCTTCTTTCACGGCAGCAGCTCCGGCATTGATCCCTTGCAATGCTATCTGGGAAGACCTTTCCGGATCAGTTCGTCCGAGATCCAGACATTGCCCGAGGCCTTTCCGAAGGAGGATATCCATATCTGTCTGATAGATACCAAAACGAAGAGCAACACGAAGCCGCTCGTAGAGAGCTTCAGAAAGCAAAGGGATAACCCTGAATTTCTATATGCTTTCGAGCAGGAATATTTGCCGTGTGTAAGAAACTGTATGGATGCGTTGATTCAGGGTAATTCGGGAAGATTCTTTTCTGCTCTTCAGCAACTCAGCGCTTCCCAGTTACGCTTTTTCAGGGCAATGATTCCTGATTCCGTCTTATCACTCTTTGAAAGTTCCTTTGGATTCAGCTTTGGTATCAAGATTCTGGGGTCTGGAGGCGGCGGTTATATGCTCGGTTTCACTGATGCCCCCGAAAAGGTGTCCAATGCGCTTGATGGAAAAGATCTATTATGGGTTTGATAATCAGTTGCGAATATGCTTAACTACAAAAAACAGGGAGGAAATGGTATGCAGGCATCATTTAAGCGCTTTTTAAACGAGATTCGTTTCTCATGTGATCCATTCTGATCGGATCAATCCTTTGGCTGGCAAATGCTATATTCAATTTTGTGGCAAAAGACTGCCGGGCGTTCTGCATAAATCTACTTTATATCATCTGCCTCCTTACCCTTGGCGGAGCAGTCTTCAGGCAGGAAAAGGACATAGTACAGGGTATGATCGGCGCACTGATGATCAGCGCGATCGGCAATGTCAATGTGCTGTCTGAAATGCTGGATACAACAGTTCCCAGCCGTACACTTTGGCAGATGATTGTCGGAGCGGTATTGACTGTAGGCCTATTTATCAATCACTTCATGATAGCCCGGAAGAAGACAAGAAAACTCTGGCGAATTGAGATTAATCAGGAGATCCTCCTTTTCCTGTTGCTGTTCAGAACGTATCAGGTCATTGAGAATATTGCCTCAAGAGGTTTCACACTGCTGATGGTCGAGATCACAGTCGGACTGCTTGCCATTGTCCCCACACTAAATGTGATTGCGTGCATCGAATCGCGTACAGATGCATATATACCTGAAAACTGATGAAGGCTTCGAATCAAAAAATGAACCATGACAAGGGAGGCTCTTTCTATGGGAACTGTATTCCAGATTGTCAGTATCATTCTGATCATCGGCGCGGTATTTCTGTTCTGCAGGCATTCTGAAAAGATAAGCCAGATCACAAAAGCTCAAAAGGCATTGGCTGTTCTTCAGATTGTTTTGTGTGGCGGCTTTTTTGCCTTATGTGTTTCGGATGTTCTGGATATCAAAGTTAACTTCTCGGCTGTACGCCTGATTCTGAATCTTTTTTACGGGATAACATTTCTTGCGCTGAGCGCATTCGCCTTGTCAGACCTGCATCGGAAAAAGCAACTGCATATACAAATTATCGTGTGCGCCTGTGCTGCATTAATTGCAGCTCAGTGTTTCGTCTTTCCATATGAAACGGAAAACGAGCTGAAACGAATCATCGAAGCTATCGAAGGAGTTGTTGTTTTCACATTGCTTCTCTTACTAATCACCAGAATCAGCGACAAAAAATTCGGCCAAAATGCGCTGTTTATCATCATTCTTCTGGAACTCGGGGTTGCTATTCTCAATACGGCGCTTCCTATTGCTTCCATTACAGAGGATATTCAGAGCATCGATGTTCCGATGAATTATCTCTCTCTATATATGCGGCCTGTCATATTCTCTTCCCTTGCACTTATTTACCGTGTTTGGCTTGACTTTGCAAATCATTTGTTTGAATAAAAGAAATACACAGTTTATAAAGCAATTCAATCAGTTTTCTGTTCTGTTAGGACCGCTGGATTATACCCAGGTGGGCAAAACTGTGTTGCCAGCAGGAAGATGTGGTAAGAAAGCTGAAACAGCAGAGATAATCCTAATATCGGAAGTCTGGGAAAACAGGACGACAAGAGATACAGGACTGACGAGAAAAGAAAACTCCCGGCAAAGCCGGGAAAGAAAACTCAGTTTTCAGGGAAATTATACTGTGTAATGGACTTTAGATATGCTGTAGGATTATCGTCCAGCACCAATTCCACATATTCCTCCGGATTGTTATAAATCAAATAGTCCAGAGCGGAACGTTCATACATATTGTCAGCGCGTGTGCGTTCAAATGCAGTGCAGTCTATGAGAACGATATTTCCGTCTGCCAGTTTGGCATAAACATACCCGGAATCCATGTCGAATTTTGCAAATTTTGCTTTCATGTTCAATCAGCCTCCTTTTTGATCATCTGGAAGTGTCGCAGGGCATCCTCTATGGCTTTTTCCTTGTCGGGCGGGCATTTGGGGACTCTGTTGCCTTCCGATTTTGGTTTGTTGTAACAGTCTCTTTCGATGATGCCGTGCTTTGCTTTTACCTGGGCTATATAGAGGTTGGAAACCTGCAAACCGGTATGTTCAAAGACGTAAGTTTTGATTTCATCGTATGTTGCTTTGGTTTCAGCCTGTGTGACATCCAGTTCAGACAAATCCAAATCAACATCAATATAACAGGTGGACTTGAGTTTGGACAAAAGTGCAACGGTCTC
>R26__coassemble_326_pt1 | contig 31221 bp, 25 predicted proteins | sample R26__metabat2_high_PE_047 | metagenome-assembled genome bin R26
ATTCCGCGCATAGGCAGGATTCTTCGGCCTATTGGACATCATCAGGCATTCCGTCTGGGTCAGGATAATATTCTGACGGAAGTTGGGGTCCATAAACGGCGCGATATCTTCCGCCGTGCCCCAGCGGGCAGAGCCGTATTCCTTGTTCTTCCGGAACTTCTTTGCGTTTTTGCTTCTGACATATACCGCCAGCCGCAGCGCACCTCCGACCAGGACGCCGAACAGCAGATCTGCCGGATGAAAGCTGGGAAGCATGGATGCCATTGCTGCTTGTAATCCGGATACAAAATGCAAAAACTTCTGAGAAGCATCCGCACCCTCGGCCAGCCGCCAGCCTTCCGCAAGCTTTGTGGCGCAAAGTCCAATGAAAGCATAGGGAAGATTCAGGATCAGCAGCTTTTTCAGATATCGTTTTTTCATCTGCTGCGCTCCTGGTGCTTGTTCCGTTCTCTGTTCTGATTCTGGGCTTTCATGCGAGGCATAACCTTCGCAAGCTGTTTCCTCAGCGGAATCCGCTTCTGCTTCTTTACCTGCTTGTCCATGAACTCTGTAAAAGCGGATTTGATCGCGTCCTGATCCCGGCCTTTGAAGAAAATAATGTACTTCGGCTTGTCTCCGCTGACTTTGCGCACCGCATAATCCACGCCGTATTTCCGGCAGACACGTTCAAACTGCCGGATACCGTCATCCTTCTGCATCTCAAAGCTGCTCATGCCCTGGTTCTGTTCGGCCAGTTGCTTTACGGTCATTTTCCCATGGGGAATGACATCCGTGGTCTGCTTCTGGCGGTTCTTTTCCCGCCGATGCGCCATATATTTCGCGATTGCCGCTTTCAGCACCCGTCCGGTAAACTTCCCGGTATTCACAATGAGCGTTACGCTCCGATGCTCCACTTCTTCCTGCATGATGATCCCCCCTGTCTTTCCAAAAAACACTTGCAGATAGCATTAAAATCATTCATAATAGGTTTGGAAAAAGGCATTAGCCGCTTCCCTTCGCCAATGATGACGAGTGACGGTTCTGACTCGTCGGTAAAATAAAAACTGACCGAGCGAAGAAACCAATGAGACTGACAAAACCGTCAGCCTCTTTCCTATGAAGGACTGCTGATAGATCTGAAAATGGCCGAGGTAGAGAATGAGTTTCTATGCGCCGCAGTGGCATCAAAGAGATGTGGGAAGTGATTCACCCACCGGCCTTTGGAAAAGTAAAACCATGTGATGTGCATTATACTCTGATGCTCCACTTCTTCCTGCACAATGATCCCTCCCTCCGATGAGCATAAAGAAAGGGCCATGTGTTATTTCTCTTGAAATCTTCACATGGCCCGTCCGTATTCAATTCTTTGGTCTTATCAGTTTCTGCTTATTCGGATTGTGCAGCAATTTCCTTGACCTGTTCGATAGTAAGATCCTCACCTTTTGCAATCATGTCAAATGGAAATCCCATCGTGATCCAGCGATGGACATTTTCTTCCTTTGTTTTCCGTATTGTTTCTCTTACCACTTCTGAACACATATCCTCTAACGCTTTGCACATTTCAGTAGCACTTCTTTCAGGCAGTCCGCTGTTGAGCCAGTTCTCTGACTTTCTCTTCCGAAAGATCAGAAACGCTGGCAATCTCTTCAAAAGACAGCTTGCCCTGGGCGATTAGTCTTATGGCAATTTCTATGCTTCTGCGTTCTGCTGTTTCATTCCGCATATCTTCCAATACTTTACACATCGTCGCGACCCCCATTTTTACTTGCACTCTATTGATTACCTAAGGAGCTACGAATCTGTTCTGATATTCTTCACATAGGCTTCAATGACTTGATAAATCGATTTCGCTTTTCCCAGCTGTTGAGCAGCCTCATCCTTCGCCACAAGATAGAAATCATCATAATCCGCTTTTTCTCTCAGTCGATAGCAGGAATCAATCATCTTGGACAGCTCTTTGTCAAACACGCCGGTTTTCACATAATGCTGGTTAAAAAATGCAATTACCCCACTGTGTTTACTGGAATCAAAGTGATCCAAAGCAGTTAGGGCCCTGATGGAGTGAAAAACTGCATAATAAGATCTGTTAACAGATGCTCGGAATTTTCCATTCTCCAGATTGTCCGCTGCTGTTTCAAGATCTTCTTTAGCACGGTCAAGTCTGTATTTCGCCAGATCAATTACGCTGCCTTCCACAACACTACACCTTCTTTATCTACATTCTGGTAGAACGGAGAAGCATTGCGCCACTTCAGATACGTTTCATGATCGATATCCACAACAGAGAAAACCTTGTCGTATTTCAGATTGAGATCCACGATCAAGCTGGAAAGGCGGTCTTCCTGCTCTGCATCCAGTTTGCTGGTCAGAAAGATAGCAATATCAACGTCAGATTCCGGCCCGGCAGTTCCACGGGCAGTTGAACCGTATAATACAATCTGAACAGTCTGATCACCAAAAATGCTCAGCAGACCACGGACGAGTTCATCATACATGACATCCCGCATTGATCGTTTCACCTCCCCCGTATAAGTATTCTATCATAAAGCGGAGCAGGCTTCAATCGCTTAACTTCAGAAAACAAACGAAATCAGCCAGCCTGTCACATCCGCAGCTTTACCAGCAACCATTCCGCAATATGCGGCAGGATGATCAGTACAGCGCCAAAGGCCAGCATCCCGTATGCATCCGCATCCGTTCCGAGCCGGAACATCCAGATCCCGACAGCAGTCGCGATTGCGATCGTGCCCAGCAGGTTTGTGATCACGGAAGAGAGACCGGCGATAATCGCCGCGATGAAGTGTACCGCCATCATGGCGATGATCACCGGCAGAGCCGCTATCCTGAAAGGAAGCTTTACCAGAAACATGATTGCACCCCCAATCCTTGCTTTCATTGTCAGCATAGCACCCCTTTCTCTCTCCGTGAAGGATGTTGTTCTTTACCGTCTTGCTCTTTTCTTTCTGCTTTTTCGATTCTGAATGACGGATGCGATCAGCGCGATTATCCCGATCAGCATGACCGCGCCGCCGGCGTACATTACAGGCGTAATCTCGAAGTCAACGCCTGTCTGGATATCCGGATAATTGACGAACACGGGCAGCTCAACCGCGACCACATAGTTCTCGTCAATCACGATCTCTATGGTCTCTCCGCTGACGGTATATCCTTCCAGCGTTTCTGTTTCCCGAATGATATAGGTGCCCGGTTCCAGATCATCCACGGTCACAAGTCCGTTTTCGCCGGAAACCAGTTTCCGCAGCACATTGCCTTCCGTGTCTTCCAGGTTGAACTTTACGCCCACCATGGGATTCCCTTCATTGTCGGCTTTCACAAATTCATAGACATTCGGAATATTGATGCAGGTGAAGGGTGCTGGCTCCACCCAGTCACTGTCCACGTTCAGCGTGATATCTTTCATCTTGCTGAAGCCTTCCGGAACCTTGGTTTCCTTGATCTTCCAGAATCCGTAATCGAACTTTGTGAAGATGAATTCACCCTTTTCGTTACTGGTAACGACCTCCGCAACTTCGCCCGTGCTGGCATTGATCAGGCTGAACTCCACACCGGGCAGGAATTTCCCGCTGGTATCCACCTTGATGTATTTGAGCCGCTTCAGATGATTAACCAGCGTCAGCACCGGTTCCTCACTGTTGCGATAGGTATCGTCAATGACCAGTTCAGAGATTGTTTTGCTCAGCAGATAACCTTCCGGCGCGGAAAGCTCCTTCACGCTATACTTCCCATAGGGAACTTTCTCGAAGGTGAGGATGCCGTTCGCGTCAGAAACCGCCGTCATGACCTGTTCTCCGAACTCATTGATCAGCGCATATTCGGCTCCTGGCAGGACATTGCCGTCTTGATCCACTTTTTTCAGCTTCACAACGATCGGAGTATTGATGATGGTGTCCAGCGGTTTTTCCTGGTTGATGAACGTACCGTCCACCTTCAGTTCAATACTGACATCATGCTTCTGGTATCCGGCCAGTGTCTTCGTTTCCTCGATGGTATAGCTTCCATACGGAATCTTTTCAAAGAGCACCCGTCCGTCTGGATCAGACCGCGCAGTCATGATGACTTTTCCGTCAGCGCGGATCAGCGCAAACTCCACGCCGGCAAGCGGCAGGCCGTTTTCATCATGTTTCAGCAGCGTTACCCGTGTATAGTCGTCCCGGATGACGGTATCCCCGGTGATGCCGCCTCCCTGATCCACCACAAAAGTCATGACCGCTTCGTTCAGCGCATAGCCGCTGGGAGCCAGGATCTCCCGGAAGGTGTATTTCCCGGGAACCACAGGGATATTCGGAATCTCACCGTTCTGATCTGTTTCCGCACGGTAGATCACTTCGCCCTTGTCGTTCGTGACTTCGATCAGTGCACCGGGAATCGTGTGTTCACCGGTGATATCTGTTTTTGTCAGTGTGATGGGGTACCAGATCAATTCATCATGTACCTTTTCAGGAAGGGCAAAAAAAATCTTCTGATCCTGCGATCTGTTCCTGGGATTCAGCTCCACCGTAAACGTCCCTATATTCAGTTTCCAGCCTTCAGGTGCGGCCAGCTCACGGATATAATAGCGGCCATGCGGGAAATTCCCTTCAAAGACCAGGATACCGTCCGCGTCTGTCCTGCCTTCCGCGATCAGGGAATCCGCCAGCAGCGTTCCGTTCGCATAATGGATATCCATGTCGTTATACAGGCCGAAGGTAAATCCTTCTCCTGGGGTATTGACAATTACCTGACGAATCAAGTTTCCATCCTGCTGGATACTGGTGATTTCCTTTTCCTTCAAGAGACGGATCTCACCGGGAATGAAGTCATTTCCGGCTTTGACCGTGACTTCGACCAGCGGCGTATGGTCATCCGCATAGACCAGTTCCGCTTCATACCGCGTATCAGGGAAGACATATCCTTCGGGGGCGGAAACTTCGATCAGATAATACTTGCCCAGCGGTAATTCTCCGGAAGCATCCTCACCGGCCGCGGTGGTTGTAATCACTTCCACCAGTTCATCCTGCCGGTACCATTCCGTTCCGTCCTTGCCGATGATATCTTCCGCGGCATGGATCTCGAAGACTGCGCCTTCCAAACGTTTCTCTTCATATATCGGCTGATTGATAGTGTTCCCATACCGGTCTTCCTTCTCCCTGAATCCGGTCAGCTGAAGGCCGGTCTTCTCCAGGATGATTCTACCCTTGACAGGCGTATCTTCCATACGGAACTCCAGCAGGTATGCTTCGCCGGGTTCGTTCATGTTTTCATCGCCCACGAATACCGCCAGCTCTTCCGTCTGAATCAGGTATCCTTCCGGGGCTTTGAACTCTTCGATAAAGTACAGCCCACGTCGGACGGCTTCCGGCAGCATGACCGTTCCGTCCTCCCCGGTATAGAAGGTATCAATTTCCTTCTTGTTCGGATAATGGACCGTCTGTGTCACATAGTCGCCATTCGCGTCCTTCAGCTTAAAAGCTGTATTAGCCACCGTAACGGTTCTTCCGGTTTCGGCATCCACCTTGATGAATTTCAGCCGATAGCGAACTGCCTCATTGTTGATAATCAGGCTCGGAGGATCGCTGGGATCTTCTGTTCCGGTGATGAAGATATCAAATGGAGCCTTGATCGCGTATCCCGCTTTGGCCTTGGTCTGTTTGACCGTATACACGCCGTAGGGCAGCAGTTTGGTCTCCGCTTTGCCGTACTTGTCTGTCGTGATCTTATCCCGTTCAAACTTCCGGGCCGCATCGTAACTCCCGGCGGATCTCAGGTAAATCTCAAAAACAGCACCCGGCTCCGCTTCTTCGATCAGGCCCGCTTCATCATGGATCTCATTATCTCCCAGGAACTTCACAAAACCGTATTTCCCATACAGGATTTCATTGGTTTTGACGCCGATATAGGTAACTACCGCTTCGGTGGACTGGTTCGCGGCACTGGTCGCGTCAATGCGTACATGCATATCGCTTGCCTGATACCCGGTCGGCGGGGTTAGCTCCACCAGCTCATACACACCGGGCCACAGCTCATCCGTGATAACGGAAGCGTCCGCACCGGCGGTTTTCAGGCTTGCCACAACAACTTCTCCCTTCCGGTACAGGATATTTCCTTGACGGTCGGTGATGTTTTCCCCGGCAATGATCTGGAATACCGCACCGGTCAGCACGCCGTCTCCACGGGTACCGGGAGTGTCTTCCGGATTGCCGGTATACTCATCCTTGTCCCGCTTATACAGACGGAGTTTTACCTGGACAGGCAGGTTGGTTGCGGAAACATCCGTGATCTCGTCCGATTTCACAGTGCAGTTGATCGTGACTTCTTCAAAGACATAACCGGCTGTCGCCCCGTGCTCCTTCACGATATATTTGCCTTTGCGGATCGGTTCGGACATGGCAATCCCATTCTCGTCCGTGACCATGGTGGTCGCGAGGCCTTCGCCGTATTGATCGTTGTAGTAGATATCAAACTGAACGCCCGCGATTCCATTTCCATTCTTGCGATCTTTCTTTGTCAGCCTGATCCAGCCCTTGGTCGGCTCATTCTCGACTTCGATTTCATAGGTTTTCAGGTTGTCCGTATCAATGACCACTTCCGTGGAATAATGATTGTCCACGAAATGAACAGGCACCTTGGTTTCTTCCACTTTATAGGTGCCCCAGGTCAGCAGCGGCGTCACCGCAATGCCTTCCGCGTCCGTTGTAATCACCGCCACGACTTCTCCGTTATTGCTTCCCTTATGGGAGGGCAGGCCGGAAATCCGGGTTACGGTGAATTCAGCGCCGGTCAGGGCTTCCTTTGTCAGCTGATCCTTCTTGATGATCCTGATCCGTCCCTGAATCGGCATGTTCGTTCCGCTGATATTTGTGGTTTCATCCGATTTGACCACAACAGGGTCGAATTCCAGCAGTTCCGTCACATAACCGGTTGGGTCCGCATGTTCCTTCACGATGTACTTACCCTTCCGCAGTGCGGGAGAGACAGCCACACCGTCCGTGTTGGTGGTCATGGTACCGGCAAGACCGGAACCGTACTGGTCATTGTAGTAGATATCAAACTGAACGCCCTCAATAGGAGTGCGATCCAGCTTGTCCGTTTTCACCAGCTTGATATAGCCCTTGGTCGGCTCGTTTTCCACGGTAATCGTATAGGTTTTATTGTTTTCCGTCCCTGAGACTGTAATGGTGTAATGATTGTCCACAAAGTGAACCGGCACTTTGGTTTCCTTCACTTCATATTCGCCCCAGGTCAACAGTTCCGATACAGCTTCGCCATTCTGGTCTGTCACCAGGGTCGCAACCGTATCTCCAACACCTTCCGTTCCGTGGGAAGGAAGCCCTTTCTTGCGGATAATTTTGAACTCCGCACCGGCCAGCGGTTCCTTCGTCAGCTGGTCTTTCTTGATGATTTTTACCCTGAACCGAATCGGCGTGTTTTCCGCCGTCAGTTCTGTGGTTTCATCGCTCTTGACGCTGCAATCGGTCGTATAGAGTTCCGCTGTATATCCCTGCGGGTTATCATGCTCCTTGATCGTATACTTTCCTTTATTCAGGGGTTCAGAAGTCGCAACACCGTTTTCGTTGGTGGTCATGGTGCTGACAACTCTTCCGTTCTGGTAGATATCGAACTGTACGCCGGAAATCGTATGTTCGTCCAAAGCATCTTTTTTCGTGATCCGAATCCAGCCCTTGGCCGGTTCGTTTTCCACGGTGACGGTATAGGTTTTACCGTTCTCGTAGGCTTCAATCACGGTGGAAAAATGGTTATTCACAAAGTGCGGGGGAACCTTCGTTTCCTCCACCTTGTATTTCCCATAGGTCAGCCAGCCGGTTTCGGCGCAGCCGTTAGCATCCGTAGTAATCACAGCGACGACTTCACCGACGCCGGAACCATTGTAGGAGGCCGGAGCGGACAGCCGGGTTATAGTAAACTCCGCGCCAGCCAGCGGTTCTTTCGTCAGCTGATCCTTCTTCACGATTTTGATCTTCCCGGTAATAATCGGGTCTGTCACGTCCTTGGAGACAATCGTGTTGTTGGAAGATACCTTAACGGCATAGTATCCGTTATCAATGACATATCCTTCAGGGGCCTGAACCTCATGGACGTAATAATCGCCCTGTTCAACCACATTCTGCCACATGGTCTCCCCATTGCGGTCTGTCGTCAGCACGGGGAGCTGGCTTCCATCCACCACGCTGACAGCGCGTGTGTAGGTACTGCCACTTTTCGTCACCAGTTCGTATTTTGCTCCCACAAGCGGAATATTCTTGCTGTTTTCCTTTTTGATGACCTTTACCGATCCGATGATTGGGGTGTTCTTTGCGGTATAGGTTACGGTCGGACTGTTGATACTGACCGTTACCGTACTGCTGTTCAGCACATAACCAGCCGGAGCGGCAGTTTCTTTCAGGTAATAGGTACCATATTCCAGATGCGTCCACTTCGCGACTCCGTCAGAATCGGTTGTTACAGGACTGCCTACCGCCTGATTGCTGGAATTGTACAGTTGGAATGACGCACCAGCCAGAACGCGCTGGTCTCCACGGTCCCGCCGCTTTGTTACAGTCAGATCGCCGTACTGAATCACAACCTCAAAATCAGCGCTGACAGCCTGCATTTTATAAGGATATCCCTGTACAGGGATCAGTACCTTCTGGATGTTTGCGCTGGGAACACCTACCAGGAAGCTGGCCTCTTCAGCGTCTGAGTTCACAGACTCGGCTGTAATGGAAAACCCGTTTGTGCTGGAAGTGATCTGAATCGTATCGCCACTGTTCAGAAAGTAATAGCTGGAATCGCTGCCAGCACTGTTCCCGGTTATCGTGTATGATCCTTTAGGAATCCGAATCAGATCCGCGTCCGTGGAAAGCGTCACGGTTCCAACATAACTCTCTCCTGATCGCGTCACGCTTTTGTTGCTGACAGTAATGCTGCCTGTAATGTTCCCCCGGGCAATACCGTTTGTAGCCAGCCAGCGGGCATATTCCAGGTAAACGGATGGAGCCTGACCGGATGCGACATAGAAGTTATCCATGTTCCAGTAATCCCGGACGTACTGTGCGCCTTCCATTTCCCGGATGACCTGACGGATGGCAAACTGACCCGCTACACGGCTCCATGTCAGATTGTTGGAATCACTGCGGTCCAACGCCATGAAAGGATAGGTATGCCGCAGCACCCAGGCAATCGCATGCATGGTTGCATCGGAAAAGATGATCCCACTCTGGCCAGGCGTATTCAGATAGGTATCAATATCCACAATAGCATAGGGACCTTTGGGAGTCTGATTACTCCCACTTCCTTCGCCGGGGCCGTCATAGGTGTGCTCCAGGCAGTATACAGTGAATCCGTCCAGATAGTGCGGCGTCGCATAGATTGCGCCTTTTCCCGCAAGGGAGGCGATCTGCGGATAATCACTGTCCTTCCCGGAACTGCCGTATACGCCGGTCTGCCCTGCGTACAGGGTAGGCAGCTGTACATTGATCGTTTTCAGGCTGAAACCGTTCATCGGCGTAGTGGATGCGCCTTTGGCAGCCGATCTCAGCAGGCTGCGCTTTGTCGGCACAGCGGTAAGCGCATAGTCCGTCATGGTCAGTTCTTCGCTGTCTGTAGGCTTTGCTTCATCCGCAAGAATATAGACTGTTCCGATCTCTGTCCATTTCACGCTGCCGTCTACCAGCGTATCTCCGAACATATAGTACACGCAGTACCAGATGCCTTCCTTGTTTTCGATGATATCAGCAATCTGTACGGTTGCGTCATTCACAAAGTTACCAGCACAGGATTCCTCAGATGTCTCCAGGAATACTCTGGTATCTTTCGTGACCAGCAGGTAATCGCTGATTTCCATCCTGTCTTCTGCCGGTTCATCCGTTGGCTCTTCATCTGGTTCTTCAGAAAGCTCGGTTTCTTCCGGAACTTCCGGTTCCTCTGCTGGGACTTCTGTTTCAGGCTCATCAACAAGGATTTCAGCTGGTTCCGCGGTTGGTTCAACAGACAGCCCGTCCGCTGGATTTTCAGCGGGCTCTTCTCCCACAGGATCGGTGTCCTCTGCCTCAATGACAATTTCTTCCGGTTCCTCTGGTATTTCCGGGGAATCAGATTCGGATGCTGGGACTTCTGTGATCTCAGGCTCTTCCACGATAACAGGTTCTGCGGAAGTTTCCTGAACAGACGGTTTCTCGGTGATGATCGGCTCTTCTACAATCTCCTGTGTAACAGCAGGCTGAGCCGTCACTTTTTCACCGGCTGCGACAAAAGCAATCAACCCTTCCTCTTCATCTGTATCAATCCAGGCATAATCCCGTTCTGCAATCATTTCATATGCTTCTTCTTCACTGATCACAGTTTCCGGCAGTTCCCGCATATTCACATATCCGGAAATCAGTTCCATCGTTGGAGCGATAAACCAGACCTTGATACCGATATAATTCCAGATCTCTCCGTATTCTGTGCACAGCAGTACAGTTCCGGGCTCTGTCAGCGTGAAAAACCAGTCTTCTTCCTTCTGGTCCGCTCGCCTGTAAACTTTCAGCGGGCTTTCTGTTATCACATAGGCGTGTTTATGCTCATAGATCATGTATTTGAGCATGTTGCCATCATAGTATTCACCGACGTACTCCTGTAGAGATAATTCCGGCCGTGATACAGCGGATGGCTTTGCTGTCGGATTTTCAGGTTCCGGTTCATCAAATAATTCCACGTCGTCAAAAGTAGGCCACCCTTCATCCTCAGGAAGCTCTTCCGGTTCATCAATGTAATCCTGATACCAGTCTTCATCTCCCAGATCAAAGGTGTCCTCGTCATCATCATCTTCCGGCCATTCCATGTCGTCCGAATCGTCTGATTCCTCCGGTATGCTTTCCGGAAAGGTTATGGCTTCTTCCTGAACGGGTGTGTTGCTTTCCTGCGCGGCGTCAATGTCCGCGGTATCGTCAGGTGTATATTCTTCGGAGATTTCCACTTCTGTTTCCTCCGTATCGTTCATTTCTTCTGCCTGTTCCGCAGCTGTCAGCGGTATAGCAGAAATCATCAGGATGATGGATACCAGCAGCGCTGCAAAGCGCCTGATCATTGTGTTCAAAGCTCTTTCCTCCGTTTCGTTTTATTGTTCAACCGCCATGACAACCAGCCGCCCTTCCTTGGCGGCGAAGCTGCGGTCACAGGTAATCAGGGTGATGATCCGATCTGTCATGGTCACTTCCACGCCGGTCTCATATAGCGCGCAGGATTGCGCAAGCCGGATGAAGTTCATAAATTCATCCGCGTCCGCAAAAGACGCGGTGGACGGGTCCCACTCGTCATTCACCATGTTAATCACAGCGAATATCCTGTATTTCCCGCAGTGATACAGTGAATCCAGATAGATCATCTGGTGGTTTTCCCAGAAGTTTTTTTGCTTATAAGAAAGCAGCGGTCGAAACATTTTCTGGCCGCTGCTCGTATCGGTGATATGATGCCCGTAAATCGCAATATTGATTCCGGGTGTTTTATAATCTGTTTTTCCGAGGGAAAACAGTGTTCCCAGCTTGCTGGTCTTGCCGGTAAAGCCATGAGTCAGATAGTAATCCATGTTGTCCGTCAGAACAACCGGATAATCCACCTTTGTTCCCGGAATCATCAGCCAGGCAATAAAGTCGCTGTTTTTCGCCTTCGCTGTCGTCAGATCAATGCCGGTATACAGACCAATCTGATGGGGAGATGCAGTTGTAGTCTCATGGCCGCCTGTTTCAGGACTGAAACCGCCGCCGATATCAGCCGGATGATCTGATTGTGATTCCAGTTCAGATAAAGCGGCGGTTTCTTCGGACACCCTTCTATCAGGATCTGATTGCAGTTCTTTTTCCTGCACATCCCCGCTCTGGGATTCAATCATATTGGGCGGCTTTGCCTGAATGATTTCTTCCCGGCGATCCCCGGGTGTCTTGATCGGAAACTCTGTATCATAGTCTTCCTCAGAAAGCAGCGGCATATCCTGCTCCGCTCTGGCCAACCGTAATTCTTCCTGTAATTGTTTCTGCTCCCTTTCAGCAGCCAAGTATTCGCTGTAGCCTTTAAAATATGCCGCCGCAGTTGTTACCGCTCCTGCCAGCACAAGACTGAGAGCAATGATCAGTCTTTTCGTCGACTTTTTTCGTTTTCTTCTGGTTTCACTTTTCATCCTTTTCTGTCCTCTCCTGTTTTATGATCGAAAAAAAGAGCAGATAAACCGCTCCCTGATATACTGCCAGTTGGCATTATTGGGTTTTATCCTGTCACTTCCTGTAATAGGCAGTCTTTTTTCCGTTGCCTTCCCGTTGAAGCTCACCAGATTCCACCAGTTTTCGCAACGCTCCTTCGACAGAACTTACGCTCAGCGATGGGCACTGCTCCCGGATATCTTGCTTTGTAAAACGTCCGATCTTATTCTGAGCAGCAAGCCTGACAATCTCCAACGCTGATCTCTTGGTTTCCACAAGAGCAAAACGATCTTCAAAATCCCTGTATGCAGCCAGAATTGTTCCCAGTAAATACTTGATAAACGGGATGGGATCATCGTTCCCTTCATGCCAGCCAATCTGTGATGCTGCCAAAGCATCGTAATACAAATCCTTGTTTTTTGCGATCTTTGCCTCCAGTGAAATATACTTTCCCACGTAAAACCTGTTCCTGTAAAGAAGAAGCGTTGTAAGCAACCTGCTCATTCGGCCATTTCCATCATTAAAAGGATGGATACATAAAAAATCATGGATAAAGACCGGAATGGCAATCAATGGCTCAAGTTCCATATTGCCGATTACCCGGTTATATTCATCACAGATCTTTTCGAGTGCCTCCGGTGTTTCATATGGAGGCAGTGGAGTAAAGAGCGTTTCAGTGTGACCATCCGGATATGTTGCGCTGATATAGTTCTGAACCGTCTTTGTCCTTCCTGCTACCGGATTACTCATATGACTGTAAAGAATCTTATGAAGCTGAAGGATATAGTTCTGCGTAATCGGAATTGCATCAAAGCTCTCGTGAATAATAGCCAGAATATCCCTGTACCCGGCAATTTCCTGTTCATTGCGATTCCTGGGTGTTGTCTTTTCCTCAACAAGCTGCCGGATACGTGTATTCGTTGTGATGATCCCTTCGATTGCGTTCGATGCTTCTGTGCTCTGAATTTTGGCAATCTCCACGAGCTTTTCAAGCTCCTCCGGTCTCTGCTTCAGATACATCTCCTGTTTTCCTGCCTCTTTGTAGATAGCAGCGATCAGCCCAAGAATCTCCGAATCCCATTTCTGATCCTTGATGAGTGAATAGTTAAACGTTCGCATTCCCTTACCTCCACACCGATTCCCTTATATTTATGTACATTTTAAGGGATTTGTCAAGTTGTTAAGGAAAAGAATCATCCAAAGCAGTAATCATGCCGAACCTCGGCATCATAGTAATTGCTCCGGGAAGCCGGAGCATTGAACAGTGTGGCGAACCAGTATTGCCGGATATTATGAATCCTGCTCCGGCTTTTTCCCAGACATTCAAATACATACTCGATATCCCAATATGTGATCTTTCGGTATCGTTCATACACCAGGTCTGCCGGCACCTGTTTCCCGGAGATGGTAAAGTATTCACATTTCGTGGACAGGATCTCCACGATCAGGGAAACCACATTGTCCATCGTCTCGCGGTTATGCTGCTGGCAGAGATCGTCATAGCTGATATTTTCCTTCACCCAGTCTGTCAGCTCCGCGGTGTTCAGTCTCCGCTGTACGCCATCCAGGCCGGTCGGAACCGTCACCACCGTGTCAGCAGGCTCTTTGATTGATGGATGGATATTTGATGGATACGGATTTGATGAATGAGTATTCTTTTTATCTTTCTTTTCTTTTTTCGTGTTTGGTCTATCAGTATTTAATTGCGTGCGATTTTCCAACGTAGGTTTTTCCAATATAGGATTATCCAATGTTGGCTTTTCCAATATAGGGTTTTCCAACGTAGGATTATCCAATGTAGGAAAACCGCACATAGGTTCAGTTGCCGTATCCGCAACCTCTTCCGGGTTTTCAATACCTGTCTCTCCATTTTTCCGTGGTTCCTCATAAATCGTGTATTCCGTATCTCCCAGCTGCCCATACTCGTTCCGCAATCGCCGACGAACCAGATAACCGGCTTCTTCCAGCTCGTTTACCGCAGCGCGTATGGCGCTGACGCCTTCCTTGCTGATAAACGCCAGTCCCGCCAGTGTATAGTCCCACCCTTCCGGCAGGGAAAGCATAACCGACATTAAGCCTTTGGCTTTCAGCGTGATCGTATTGTCCTTCAGATGATAATTTGCCATAACCGTATAATTGCGATTCTTCTCTACGCGAAATATCGCCATCTCATTCCTCCTTCCTGTCAGATTTTTGACTTTCATTGCAGGTTTGTCGGGTTCTGTTCTTTGTGCATTTTCCTGTTGCAGATCCACTCGGCAAAGTGTATACTTGACTTGAGTTGAGATTGATTGATTTTTCCTGATGGAGGTGGAATTACCTTGGATAAGCAAGAGTTGCTCGAATACTTCATCGAAAACTACTATCCAAGGCAGGAGATCGTTTACAGATTGCCCATGTCTCTCCCGATCTCTGAATTCTGGCCTGAGGAATTGCTCTATCGACGCAATCAGGCGGTTACGCTTCCTCTGCGTGCTGCTGACGGCGAATCATTCTGGTATGTTCCTACCGGCAAGCTCTTGCAGGCGGGCGATTCGCTTTCTCAAACCGCGCGGTATGAAAGCACGAATGCTCTGCCACAGTACGAGCATGATGAGAGCATGATCGACGAAGCATATTATTCCAGCGCCATCGAAGGCGCATATAGCACCAGGGCGAAAGCCCATGAGTTGATCCAGAGCGGAAGAAAGCCGGAAACCAAAGATGAGCGCATGATCATCAATAATTATGAAGCGCTGCGCTTTGTGCTGAATCATCTGGATACACCGATCAACGAAGCGCTTGTTCTGGAAGTCGCGCGTATCCTTACAGACGGAACGCTCGACCCGGATACAAAGCCCGGTTGGCGGGATGGCCCTGTACAGGTCATCTCCGGTCGTCAGGAAGTCGTATATACGGCACCTGACGCGGATCAAATCCGTCCGATGCTGGATGACCTGTTTGCTTTTCTTGCCCTGGATGACATCCATCCTGTCATCAAAGCGTGCGTGGTGCACATCTACTTTGTGACGATTCACCCGCTGTTTGACGGCAACGGAAGGACCGCCCGGGCATTGGCCTATATGATCCTGCTGCAAGCCGGTTATGATTTCTTCCGTCAGATTCCCATCTCAGGTCTGCTTGCCCAGGAGCGCTCCCGGTATTACAAATCCATCCGCGCCTCGCAGGATCCTGTGAACGGAAATGACTTTACGTATTTCATGGAATACTATACCGACATGCTGTTCAGAAGCATTTCAGATATCCATCATCACATGGACGAAAAGATGAAGGTTGAACAGTTGCGTAAAGAAGCAGCCGCGCTTGCTTCCGCGGACAGGCTTTGCGCCGGTCTGGAATGGCTCTACAAAAAAGGCTTCCAGTCAATCACTACGGATAAGTGGAAAGATCAGTTCAAGGTTTCCTTTGAGACAGCGCGAAAGGATCTTACCTGGCTGGCTGAAAAAGGATATCTTGCCGTCAGAACCTCCGGGCACAAAAAATTCTTCGATGTCATCAGGGAGTGATCCGTCATCTGATCTGCTCTTGCTTCTTCATCTGCTGTTTATGCCACATCTCCACAAGTCGCAGAATCGTGTCTGCGACTTTTTCGTCCGAATAAGATTTTGGGAAATACTTCCGTATCTTTGGACTGCGCAGAAAGGTCATGTCCAGCGGCGGTTTTTTGACTTCCGCAAAAATCCTATCCACCGCGGATTCTGTCAGCATCCCATCCTGGCTGAGCTTTTTAATCCGCTGCGCCTGGGATAACGACGGAGATGTGGCTGCATTCTCCATGGAAGCCATGACGATCTCCTGCTCCTCCGGTTGCAGAAAAGACAGTTCCACAGCCGGGTTAAAAGCGATTTTTCGCTCGTCCACCAGTTCCAGCATGGGCGGGATCAGATAGGTCAGGCGGATAAATCGCTGGACGGTTCTGGCACTTTCGTCCGCATCCTGTGCCACTTTTTCGTCTGCCCGTAAATGTGTGCCAATTTGGCACGAATTTTCCTTGGATGGCCGCCCAGCCTTTCTTTTCAAGGCTTCCAGCTTCATCTTGAACGCAAAAGCGCGCTCGCTGGGAAGGATATTCTCCCGCTGCAGATTGCTGTCAACCATATCAATGATCGCTCTGTCATCGTCCATTTCCCGAACAATTACCGGCATGGTTTCTATTCCGGCCAACTCGCAGGCCCGCCGTCGTCGGTGCCCGGAAATCAGCTCATATCCGCCTTCCGGTCTGGGACGGGCAATACATGGGACCAGTATGCCATGCTCCCGGACGCTTTCCGTGATTTCCAGCATCCGGTTATCATCCAGCACCTTGAAGGGGTGATCCTTGAAGGGAAACAGTTCTGACAGAGAGATTTCCATAATTTTCTCCCGCTTCGCATCCGTTCGGGCTTCTTCTGATGAAAAGATATCATCGTACGAAGTCAGGCTGATGTTTTTGCCGCTGCTTTTCATCTCCCAGCACCTCCTTTGTCAGCAGTCGGTAGGCTTCCGCCACTTTTCCCTTCGGATCATGTTTATAAATGCTTTTTCCTTCAGCGCTGATCTCGGCCGCGCGGACAGAATGCGGAATCTCTGTGTTAAAAACCCGGATCTTGCTGCCGTAGGTTTCCTTCAGCAGTGCTGTGATTTCTTTGGAGTAATTCGTCCGGTTATCCACCATCGCCAGCAGAATTCCGTCAATCTTCAGTTTATGATTGATCTGCCTGTGAACCTTGGAGATGGTCTGCAAAAGCTGTTCCAGTCCCTTCGCCGGCAAATACTGGGCTTGTACGGGAATAATCACGCTGTCCGCCGCTGTCAGGGCGTTGATTGTCAGCATACCCAATGACGGCATACAGTCGATCAGCACATAATCATATTGCCCCCGGATATCGGACAGAACCTGTCGAAGTACGGTTTCCCGGCTCATAACGTTGACCAGGGATGCTTCCATGCCGGAAAGCTCGATGTTGGCCGGGATCAGATCAACCCCTTCCGCATGATGCAAAATAGCATCCTCCGCGTTGATCGGTTTGTTTGTGATGTTTCGGATCATCAGGTCCGTCACAGTGCATGGAAGCTTATCCGGCTGCGGATAGCCCAGGGAAATGGTCAAACTCGCTTGCGGATCCAGATCAATCAGCAAAGCTTTCTTGCCCTCCTGCACCAATCCGATCCCCAAGTTGGCTGCCGTGGTTGTCTTTCCAACACCACCCTTCTGATTGGAAATAGCAATCGTTCTGGAATTCATGTTTATGCACTCCTATTCACATTTTTATTCATCGTTCAAAATTGCCAGATTCAATATGCGCATCGCCAAAACGCAAAACACGGCCGCGGATTACGGTCGTGTTCTGGGGGTTGGTGACCCATCATATCATGTAGGAATTCTTTGGTGTAAAGCTGGTGTAATTTCTTCTTGTTGGTTTGTTTTAGCCTTTAATTTCAACTGGTTGCGGGTTTTCGAAAGGTATTATGCCGTGGCAGATAAATAAGATTTTGATCACCTGAACATGATGCCTCCTTATGCCGCAGGATGCGGCATTTTGCGCAGTTTCCTGTGGACGAAGATTTCCGGGTGTTTTCCAATTCCTGTATCTGCCCCGCTTGATCCTGCAGGTTCCTTCCTGGGAGGGCCGTTCCGTTACCGGTACCAGGACAGCAGTTTCGTTACATGCTCATCGGAATACTGCCGCCGCTCGGCGAAGAAATTCAGGATGTCCTGCACCTGGGACATCAGGACGTTCGCCCCGTCCGGTCCGCCCGGCCAGTTGGGCCAGAAGCGGTCATAGGTCGCAAGAATGACATCCAGGTTCCGGCCGTACAGCTCCATCACGGCATCCTGGACCAGGTTATCCGCGAATTCCGCAGTGGTCAGGTCGTCATAGGTATTTGCGAATTTTTCCCGGAATTCCTGGTTTTCCATCGTGCCGAAGAAAAGGTCGCTGATGAAGCAGTCCTTTTCCCGGAGCCGCTCGATGGCGTTTTCATCGGGTTTCACCGTCCCATAAAGACCGGTGCTGTATTCGGTGTCATAGAGGATAAACCGCCATTTCCCGTCCGCCCAGTCGTTGTTTGGATCCGTTTCCCTGGCCCGCCAGCAAGCGAAGTTGTTGTGTCCGAAGTCCCAGTTGCAGATATAGAACTCAACGGTGAGATATTCCGCAAGACCGTTCAGGTCCACCTGTTCTTCCAGCTGCCGGTAGGCTTCCTCATCGGAGAAATCCGTTTCCCGGATCCAGTCGCGGAACGCTGCGAACTCCTGCCCGTCCTCCTCGGTGCCTTCCTCGACCTCTTCGTTCTTCATCAGGACCACGTTCTTCTTCTGGATGCCGAAGTGATCGTGGATGAAGTCATCGGTCAGCTTTTCCGTGATTTCGTAATGTCCCCAGAATTCCCCGTCTATGAACACCAGGCAGGGCGTCATCGCCTGGGTGATATAGTTTCTGCCCCATACCAGGCCCTGGATCAGGTGGTCCCGGATCCGGGAAAACTTGTTGTCATTCCCGCAGTTCCGGAGGATGAAGCTGTCGTATTCGGTAATGATTTCATCCTCCGCTTCGCTGATATTTTCCCCGTCATACAAGTCATAGTTAATGACCTTCGTCCCGTATTCCTTCCGGGTGTAGATGTTGAAACTCTTCTGTTCGCTGTCCCGGTTGGCGCCTCCGTGGATACGGATGCCGACCTCGCCGGAAAACACCTCGGCTCCACCGTCGAAGATCTGCATCCGTGCCTGCCGCTCCCATTCCCGTCCCCGGTTCAGGTAGTTCCCGGGAATCAGCCACTCGTCCAGCGACGGGTCGTATGCATCGCTGTGCAGCCACTCGTCAAAAGCATTCCCCTGGATATAGATGCCGCGTTCCGGATCAAACAGGTCGTCCGGATCCACCGCCAGGGAGATCACTTTGTAGTTCCGGTAGAACTCCGCCTTGTCCTGGTAGCCGATAAAGTAAACCGCGGTCGATACGGCGCTGCGGTTGCCCTGCTCGTCCACCGCTACAGCCCGGATCACGTCGGCCTTGTCCACCTTCATCAGGGGGGCTACGGCGTCTCCCCATTGGTTCGGGGCAATAATGTCCGTCCGGTCGCTCAGGACGTTCTTCTCATGTGTCCGGTCGTTCACTTCCAGCGTCCCGGTATACAGCGTATCCGTCTCATCCGGAATACTCCCGTCCCGGGTGTAATACACCGAAAGCCCCTCCTCCGAAAGGATCATCAGTTCAAGGGGGTCGTCATAGAACCCGGAAGCCTGAGAAAACTCAGGGGCAGGAATCTCAGGCCCCGCCTGCTCGGCCAGGGCTGGCCCGCCCGCCGGAACCGCTGCGGCGCAAAGAACCAGCATGAGCAGGATACCTGTCCTCGCAGCCGGCTTCACGGCCTCTGCCTTCAGCCGGAGGATTGCCGTCAGGAACACCGTGATCAGGATCAGGTACATCATTGAAAAGGCCTCCTTTTTCAGGAAGTTACTCTGTTTTTTACCATAAATGCTTCGATCTCATCCGGATCTTTGATGATGTTTTTCGACAGGATCTCGCACCCATCCTCAGTGATCAGGAGATCATCCTCGATGCGGATGCCGATCGCTTCTTCATCGATGTACAATCCCGGTTCATTGCTGATGACCCAGCCGGGCACAAGCACATCGCCTGCCAGGGAAATATCGTGTACGTCGATCCCGATGGGGTGGCTCACACTGTGCATGTAGTACTTTTTTACCTCAGAGATATCCTGGATCATACCCATTGTGATCAGGCCTTCCCCGAGGACCTGACAGGCGACGTCGTTCAGATCTCTTGTGGTGATACCCGGCTTCGCGGCCACAGCGACCGCCTCGTTCGCTTTAAGGACCAGCTCATAAATCTCGCGCTGTCTCGGGCTGAACTTTCCGTTAGCCGGATAGGTCCTCGTAATGTCGCTGCAGTAGTTTTCAACCTTTGCGCCAAGGTCAAGGAGGATCAGTGAACCATCCTGTACCTCACAGTGGTTTGTCTCATAGTGCATCATGCATCCGTTAATGCCGGAACCGGCGATCGTGGGAAATGCCTGGCGCTTTGCCCCCAGCCGTCTGCATGTATACTCAAAATCCGCCTGTACCTGATATTCCATCATACCCGGCTTCAGATTCTTCATTACATATTCCAAACCCTGACGGGTAATATCCAGTGCTTTGCGGATGCTTTCCACTTCCTGCGCATCCTTCTGTTCCCTGAGCGGCACGCAGGCCGTATGCAGGTCTTTCAGGACCACATGCGGATAAGCCTGCCTGAACCGTTCTGCCATCACCTGATTGTAATCCGGCAGATCATTCATCTGGCAGCGGTACAGATCAAAGTACACCTGCTCCACACGGCAGCGCCCAACAAAGCTGCTGATCGCCCCTTCCAGGCTGTCCGTATAGCGTACGTCCTCAATCCCGGAGATTTTCCGGACTTCCTCTCTGGTGGGCATCTTTCCGGTCCACCGTTCAGAAAGCGGATCCGGTTCTTCAATGAACAGGCATTCCCGTGTCTTTTCCGCTGTCTTATATGCCAGGAACGCTGTGTTTTCCCGTTCCAGTCCTGTTAAGTAGAAATACTGGCTGTTGACCACGAAATCATAATAACCATCCTCATTGGTATGAATGGGGATGCCGGCATAGGAAATCACCAAAGTGTTTTCCTCCAAAGACTGATACAGTCTTTCCCTGTGCTCTGCAAATGACATAATAATTCATCCTCTCTTTGATGCTGCGAAGTATCGTCAGGCGTTTTTTGTCTGTTACGTTCTTGCCGTGCAAAATGCGTGTCCTGCGGCGTCCTGCCAATCCGGCAGCCGGCTTCATCCGAAGGAAAAAGATCTGAAATCTGCCGCACCGGTTCCTTCGAATGTAAAGTAAAGCGCATGCTTCCCTTTTTCAATGGCCAGGGGTGCTGTATGGATCTGCCAGTTTTCCGAAGGCGTAACCGGAATCCGTGCAGCCACAGGGCCATTCCGGCCGTCCCGTACAACAAACTCGCCTTCCGCTGTGCCGCGGGTTTCTGCCGAGATTTCCCTGGCCGTCCGGAAATCAAACCATCGGTAACCGGCTGTGGCGCCATCCACCATATTGCTGATGTACTGGTTCGGATTGCATTCCCGGTCTTCCCCTTCCTGGGTAAAGGCGGGATGGTTTTCATCCTGCTGTTCGCGCAGACTCTCGGTCGTACCGTTTTTACTGTACAGATGGCAGGCAATGCGTGCTTCATAGGCGCCTTCATCTCTCAATGGTCCGCCATTCAGGCCGCAGGAGGTAATCTCCGCCTGATGGAAGGCTTCCCCGTCAAAGAATATTTCCTCAGCGCAGGCTTGCCGGGAAAAGAAATGGCGGTTCGTCTGCCGGTGATAGAACACATACCATTTCCCGTTGACAAGCGCCACGCTTCCGTGAGTGTTTCCGCGATAGTTCATCGCTTCCGTATTGCCGTTGACGCCGATATCGGCGTTTGAAACAAGCACGCCGCCAAAATGGTAGTCTCCCAGCGGCGAGTCCGCGACAGCCCAGCACAGTTCATGCATCCAGCAGGAGGAATAGATAAAGTAATACTTCCCGTTGATCTTTCGGACGGAACTGGCTTCAAAGAAAGGATGCGCTTCATACTCGGTTCCGTCCGCGTCGTTGATCGTGGGCAGGTTATGATACGGTCCGTCCTTCACAGTAATCATATCCTGCTCCAGTTCCATCTTCAGGCTGTCCTTGTCCACCGGAGTCAGCTTATACCTGGGACTGTTTCCGGAAAACAGGTATATTCTCTTGTCGTCGTCTATAAAGATACCCGGATCAAACTGGCGGATTTCACCCGGCCGTGAGCCAAGAATATCTCCGTTGGGATAACGCACGAAATCCAGGAACTCATAAGGTCCTGCGGGCTTGTCTGCTACCGCTACCCCGATTTCCTTCAGGAAATCCAGACAGTAATAAAGATAGTATTTTCCATCGTTTCCCCGGCATACGTCCGGCGCCCACAGGGCATGTGAACCGTCCGGGTTCCTGGGGTCCTGCGTCTTCCGGTAGATCACACCCTCATACCGCCAGGCGGAAAGATCGTCCTCCGGCGTTGACCAGCAAACGTAATCGTTGGCGCAATAAACCTCCCCATTGAACCGGTCATGGCTCCCATAGATATAAAGCCTGCCGTCAAACACCCGGGGCTCACCGTCCGGAATATACTCATAGCTTGGCAGATAAGGATTGAATACCTGTTTTTTCATAAAGACCTTCCCTTTCCGATTTGCTTCAGTCACAAAATCCTTGTTTCCGCTTTCAAACCAATAAGACAGCCAGGCCATCCCAGGCAATTTCATATCCATGTTCCCGGGCGAACCCTGCCAGCTTCTCATGCGGCGGCATTCCTTCATGAGAAATGTGCGTCGCGTAAGCGTGCCCTTCCGGCTTCAGGATGCCTTCATGGCGCAGGCGGCTGATTTCCTCTGCTGCCTGGTCTGCATTCAGGTGTCCGCCGCCGTTTACTCCCGGACCGTATGTGTGATCAATCGCCATCGCGTCCAGGCGGAACTTCTTCAGAAGCTCCATAGCTTTGTCTGTAAACTGCAAAGTATCAGTGGCATACAGAAAAGCTTTCTCTTTCTCTTCAATCACATACAGCAGCGAGCCGTCCTGCGGATCGTGCATGCTCTCCACCGCGGTTACAAGCCGGTTGCCAAGCCGGACAGTCTCTCCGTGGCGCACAGGATGTACCCGGATCTTCAGTCGTTCGAGCCATTCCGTCTTTTCCAGGGAGGCTCCCGGCTCCTCCAGGGAAAGCCGGTCCGACATGTGACGGATCGTTTCCCGGGATGCGACCAGTTCCAGAGGCTCAATCCCCTCTGAAGCATAATCCGGCCATCTTGTGATCAGATGACCTGCGTCAAAATGATCGGAATGGGCATGGGTCTGCAGCCAGTACCGGATTTTCCGGATATCAGTGCCGAAATCGAATGCGGCCGTCATCACATCCGGTCCCAGGTCAATAATCAGATCCTCACCGATCAGCGCACTGGAGCGCCGCCTGAAATCCTTCCCTTTTTGCTTCCATCCGGCCGCGCACATCGGGCAGTTGCAGAATACCAGCGGGCAGGCCGTAGCTGCAGCCGTACCCAGAAATGTTATCTTCATGAAAACCTCATTTTATATGCAGTCAAGGATCATTTTTACATGCGGTATTCCGTCTTCCAGGAATACATCAGAACTGACCCGAAACCCTTCGCGCTCATAAAAACCCGTTGCGTAAGTCTGTGCCTCAATATAAATCCGTCCGGGATTCATCTGCTCCCGGATTTCACGGACGCCTCTTTTCAGCAGTTCGTTGCCAAGGCCCGTACGGTGTTTCAGGGTGAGCACACGGCCCATTTGCACCGTTTCCGCATCCTTCCGGAAGGCTCTCAGGCATGCTGTCACCCGCCCGTCCTCTTCGCAGAAAACATGAAGGGCTTCCTGATCCATACCATCCATGTCCTGATAGACGCATTGCTGCTCCACAACGAAGATTTCAGACCGGGATCGGAGAATCTCGTAGAGTTCTCCCGTAGTCAGCTCCCCGAACCATTTTGCCTTCCATGTTTTCATTTCCCTGCTTTTTCTCCCTGGACCAGAACCACGTTCATCGGTTCCACTTCAATTTTCTCCCAGACGCCTTCCGTCATATACGGTTCTGCGGCAAGATAGGCGTCCAGCGCGGCCCGGTTTTCAAATTCCATCACCAGTGCGGATCCCTTCATCCGGCCCTCTTCATCCAGCAGTCCCCCGGCACAGATGATCTGTTTTCCGAGAGCCTTCATGCCCTCCAGGTGCCGCGGCCTGACTTCCATCCTTTTCTCCAGCATATCTTTTCCGTCATAGGCTTTGACAATAAACTGCATGATTTCGTCCTCCTTATATTCAGGCATCCCCTTCCCATTTCAGGTGTATGCCTTCCTTTTAATTATCATCCGTTTCTGTTTTGACTTCCTGCTCAAGAATACCATATCCGGCACTCCCGGGCAATAAAAACTCCGGCTGCTTTTGCAGCCGGAACAGGTTTCATTATGCTTTTTTCAGGGGAACCCAGATATATACCTTCATATCCGGCGATCCTTCTTCCGGCGGAAGGTAGACCTCAATGTCATAATCCCCCGCCAGCGTATATCCCTTCAGTGCCGGCAGCCATTCCGACCAGATCTTCGTGTTGGTGTCCTGAAGCGTTCTGATGGTACAGGGAAACTGTGCCCATAAGCTTTCGGGAATCACCCTGGTTTCACATCCTTCCGGAACATCCTCCCAGGGGAAATAGAGGTCTGCGATCCAGTAATCAAAGTCCTTTCCTTTCATATCGGTGCAGATACCAAAGGTACCCATAACCGGCCGCTTTTCTCCCTGCGCCAGCCATTCATCCCAGAATTTCGGAATCTCCTGGTAGCTGGTGTCAGAGTTGAACGGTCTCTTTACTCCGAAAATCGTAAACGGAGCCTTTTCCACAATACGGTAATCCAGCATATTTCCACCCTCCAGCGTTATTTTGATATGCAGCGGAGCGAGGGACCGGAGGGATGCGCCGGGCTCTTTCGCCTGGGAAGGCGTTATGCCGTGGAAGCGCTGGAACGCTTTTGCGAAGCTGTCCGGGGAATCATATCCGTACCTGACTGCGACGTCAATCACTTTCACATCGGACCTGGCCAGTGCCTGGGCTGCCAGCGTCATCCTGCGCGCACGGATATATTCGCCGACAGTCAGGTTGCACAGGGCTCCGAAGATACGCTGGTAATAGAACGGTGACAGCGCCGCCTTCCCGGCAATTTCTTCAATGTCCAGTTCATCTGTCAGGTGTTCTTCCATGAAGTCAATGGATTCCTGAAACCCTTCAATCCAGTTCTGCATCCCTGTACCTCCTCGTTTACTGCGTGTTCAGTATATCAGGGTCGGCCGGCAGCTTCCCGACTTTTTCTGCCCGCTTTGTCGGGGTATGGGAACCGCGAATCAACAATTTGATTTCAGTTTGGAATCGGAACCTGTGTTTCAGTCAGCAGCTTAATAGTTGTCCAGGAAACTGTGTTCTTCGCCGCCCTGCTTGTATCCCAGGATCTTGTCCAGGTTTACGCTGCGGGCGGTGTTGTACAGGTTTGCTTCCACATCCGGATTGGTCTCATGCAGTTTCCGGATCAGCATCTTGGTCTCCATGCGTTTGGATACGGGTGCCCCGTCATCCCGGCAGGAAGAACAGTTGTCTGTAAAGTGGCATGCGCACTGAATAAAATGCAGTCCGTGATAATCACGCCAGGCCTTGATATCCTCTTCCCGGATCAGGGACATGGGCCGGATCAGCTCCATCCCTTCAAAATTCTGGCTATGCACTTTGGGCATCATCGTCTGGAACTGCCCGCTCCACAGCATTCCCATCAGGATTGTCTCAATCACGTCGTCATAATGGTGGCCCAGGGCAATTTTGTTGCAGCCGAGTTCCTTCGCCTGGCGATACAGATAGCCCCGCCGCATGCGGGCGCAAAGATAGCAGGGAGAGTTCGGGATCCCGTCCACAATATCAAAGATATTGGTTTCAAAAATGGTGATCGGAATTCCCAGCGCCGCGGCGTTTGTCTCTATCATCAGCCGGTTCAGCTCATTATATCCCGGATCCATTACCAGGAATTTCAGTTCAAACGGGAACTTCCGGTGGCGCTGCAGTTCCTGGAAAAGCTTGGCCATCAGCATGGAATCCTTCCCGCCGGAAATACACACCGCAACCCGGTCTCCCGGCTGCAGCAGCTGGTATTCCCGGATTGCTTTGGTAAAAGGCGTCATCAGTTTTTCATGAAAACGCCTTACCCGTCGGATCGCGTTTTCAATTTCCGCCGAGCGGTCCGCAGGCGTCAGGTTCTTGCGCAGCCAGGCACCGTAGCCGTTTTTCAGGCTGAAGGCCTGGTATCCCAAGTCCTGCAGGTTCTCTGCCAGGGCAAGGCTCTGGGTGCCGTGCATGCAAAAGAGGATCAGGCTCCGGTCCTTCGGCAGGGTGCCGCGTTCCGCCTGTTCCAGCAGATCCGGAATATGCTTTGCGCCGGGAATCGTTCCGTAGGACATGGAAATTTCATCCCGGGTATCAATCAGGAGGCGCGTGCCTTCCGGCAGATCTGCCAGCTCCTCCAGGGTAATTTCTGTTCTTTCGGTCATTTCTGGCTCCTGTTACAGTTCTTTTCGGTCCATGGCTTCTTCGGCTTTTCAAAGCACAAGCCCGCCGGCAGCCTCACGGATCCGTTCTGCAAACAGATCTGCCAGGATTTCGCATCCTTCATCGGTCGGATGCAGTCCGTCGTATGTCATCCACGCTGCTTCCGGCGGATAGGGATAGGGATCCTCCCTGGGGGCAAACGGGATCCCGGTATAGTCGGGATAAGGCAGATCCTCCACCCGTTCTCCGCGCCTGACGCGTTTGAACCGTACCGCGTTTTCCGGGGTAAAGCCGGAAAGGTCATGGCAGTTGACCGTTGCAATTCCCTCCAGCCCGCAGCATTTCAGAATGGCTGCCGAAATGCAGGACAGTGTCTGTCCCTGCTCCGGTGCGTAGCTTCCCTGCGCGTTATTTTCCGGATCCCACAGATATACAAAATCCGTGCGTTCCACCGGATTGCCCACAACAATACAGGCTTCTGGCGCCGCTTTCCGGATATGATCCAGCAGGATTCCAAGGTTTCCCAGGATCGTCCCGGCCGTTCTGCCGCTGAAGTCTGCTTCAGATCCCATTGGAATTCCCTGATGCCAGTCGTTGGTTCCCAACAGGACTGTATAGAGATCCGCTTCCGGAATCGGCTGGTCAATCCAGTCCCGGAATGTGGATCCGTTGATCCCGATATTGTTCAGCTTCAGTTCCGGAATCTTCTCCCCGATCCTGGAAAGATAGCCTTTAGTCACCCTGTATCCTGTTTCATCCAGGTGGTCATTCAGGTATGTGAAGGAGTCCCCGATGGCGCACCAGCGAATTTCGTTCATATCTTTCTCCGTCCGGTATCATATTCCCCGCAGCCAGCGGGCCGCCATTTCAATCCACTCCCGGCATTCAGGCCGGATGCTCTCCGCCCCTGCCGGATAAACCTGGTCGCTGGACAGGGATAAACCGTGTTCTCCGTGCTGCCAGATGTGCAGTTCAAAATCAACGTCCTTCCTGCAGAGCGCTTCTGCCAGCAGAAGACTGTTCTCCACAGGAACACAGCCATCCTCCCGGGTATGCCACAGGAACACCGGCGGCGTATCCTCCCGCACAAACTTTTCCAGCGATACTTCCTCCTTCAGGTTCTCATACTGATCCCCCAGAAGGTTTTCGATGGATTCCCGGTGGGCATATTCCCCGGAGGTAATGACCGGATAGGAAAGAATCATAGCGTCCGGTCTGCAGTTTTTTCCCTGCGGCATCTGATGCCATTTCAGGCCGATATGCGCCGCCGCGTGTCCGCCGGCGGAAAAGCCCATCACCGCGATCCTGTGCGGATCGCACAGCCATTCTTCCGCATGGGCCCGGGCATAGGCCACAGACTCCGCCGCTTCCTCCAGGGCTTTCGGATAACGCGCCGGCGCCACGGAATAGCGGACCACCGCCGCCTGGATCCCCAGGGACAGCAGGCGCAGAGCCACCGGCTCCGCTTCCCGGTCGCTGCGCCAGGCATAGGCGCCGCCGGGAAAAATCAGCGCAATCGGCCTTTTTCTTTCCGGTTCCACCGCCCGGTTATCCGTCAGATAGATTTCAAGTTCCGCTCCCGTTCCGGGAAGGATAATAACCTCATGCCGCATATTGCTTCTCGCCTCCGCCTGAAAGCTTTCATCTGTGTTTATTCCGTCCCGGCTCAGTATCCGGGAGAGCTGTATAAAACTGTACAACCGGATTGTTTTATAGCATAGCACACAGCGCTGCCGCGGGCAATAAAAAGCCGGTCATAAAACAGTATGGGGTTCCGCGTCAGCGGAACCCCATACGCTTTGGTGGTTATGAAGAAGATCCTGTCAGATCATTTGACAGCCTTGGAAAGGGCGTCGTTGACAGCTTCCTTGTAACCGTTCATGGAAACAGTCACGCCGGAAACCACATCGATGTCCAGGCTCTGCTTTTCAACGGTCTGCGCCGCGTACTGAGGCAGTGCCACACCGCCGAGGCCTTCAGTTTCAGCATGCTCAAGGATCTCAACGTTGTCGATCTTTCCGTCCTTGATGATCACCTTGACCTTGATCTTGCCGTTGATGCCGTTGCCTTCGCCTTCATACTCGCCGTCCGCGAAGGTGCCGGTCACATCCTGGGACGCAGCGGCAATCGCACTGGCGGGACGGGTGGTGCCGGGCGCGTAGATCTCACCGACAAAGGTGGTCACAGGCGTTTCTTCGCTCTTGAACTCGCCCTTGGCGCGCTTGGCGGCGTTGGTACCGGAAATCCGGCCGAAGACCATGGTCTCACCCAGGTTGCCGGATCCGTTGTACATGTCGCAGAAGATGGAGCCCATTTCACCGGCTTCGAACAGGCCTTCGATCGGCAGTCCGTCCGTATTGATAACCTGGCCGAACTTGTTCTTGCGGGGGCCGCCCTGGGTATTGAAGTAGGTCGGTCCGATCTTGGTGGCATAGAAGGGTCCCTTCTTCACGGGTACCATGGTGCTGAAGGGACGGCCGTAGTCGGCGTCCTCACCGGCGTCATACCGCTTGTTGTAGGCGTTCACTGCCGCAACAAAGCGCTCAGTGCTGAAATCGGGAGCGTCCTTGCCGCCTTCGGACTGGCGGATCGCTTCAGCCAGGTCTTCCAGTGTTTCGCCCATCAGGACTTCACCGGTGGCCAGCTCATCCACATAGCCGTCGGAGAAAGCGCTTACCAGCTTCTTGCCGGCTGCCAGCTGGTCGGAATCCTGCACCAGGTAGGCGGGCAGGGGCATGGGCGTGGAAATCCAGCGTCCGCCGATGTAGATACGGCCGTGGCGGGTTGCTCCGGATTCATCCATGAACCGGTCGCCGCCCAGACCAACGTAGATACCGCTGCCGGCATTGGGGCCGCTGAACAGGCTCACCGCGTCCAGGTGAGGCCGCTTGTGGGTCCAGGTAAAGCCGGCGGAGTTGGACATGTGCCACAGGTCGGCACCGGCGCCCAGTGCCATCTTGATGCCGTCGCCGTCGTTGTACAGGCCGCCCTGCTGATGGACGTAGGGCATCTGCAGATAGCTGGAAACCATTTCCTGGTTGTGTTCGAAACCGCCGCAGGCCAGGACTACGCCGCCGTTGACCTTGATCTTCACGTCGGTGCCGTCTTTGTTGATGATCACACCGATCACAGCGCCTTCAGCGTCGGTAATCAGCTTTTTGCCGGGAGCGGAGAACCATACGTCGATCGGACGGGCTTTCACGGCAGCCTGGCACAGGTTGTAATAGCCGCGATCGAAACGGGAACCGGTGGCGGTCAGGCACAGGCAGTGCTTGCTGGCCGGGATTTCCGGGAACTCCGCCCAGTTGTAATACCAGTAGTCTGTCCTTCCCAGCTTGTAGGGGTCGGTCAGGTTACCGTCGCTGCCGTCGGCATATTTCCAGTCCTTGTTCATGGCTTCCATGCCGGCAGAGGGATGTTCGGTGGGAGAAATGATCGCAGCGTCGCCGCCCATAGGGCCGGTCATCCAGGCGTAGTTCTCCACGCAGCCTTCGCAGTAAGCGCGGACAGCGTCCGGATCCCAGTTCTGGAATTTGCCCATCAGGGTGGTCAGGTATTCATACAGGCCTTCTGCGTCGTCGGTCGCCATAACAAACTGACCGGAAACCGCGGTGTTTCCGCCTTCAGCGCCTTCGGGGGCCTTTTCAGCCAGCAGCACCTTGGCGCCCTGCTCAAACGCAGCCACAGCAGCGTTCGCGCCTGCTCCGCCGTAACCCAGAACCACAACGTCATATTCCGCGTCCCACGCGATTTCTTCGTCCGCCTTTGCGTCACGCAGGTTCAGTCCGGCGCTTGCAACAGTCAGTCCGGCGGCACCGATAGCGGCGCCCTTCAGGAATGAACGGCGGGAAATGTTTTTTTCCACAGCAAAAATCTCCTTCCTATTCAGCCACGCATCTGGCTTTTTCTTGTACTGAAATTATAGTATTTCCCCTCTTGCATTTGAAGAAGATTTCTTGTATAAAAGTGAAAAGGGAAACCTTTTCACTCAGCATTTTCCAGAGGCGCATTATGAACACAAAAAACCTGGACACCTTCATCACTCTCTCCAAGTACAACAGCATCAACGCAGCGGCGGACGCCCTTTTTATTTCCTCACCTGCGCTGCAGCAGCAGATCAACCGGCTTGAATCGGAAATCGGCTTCAGGCTCTTTGAAAGAAGCGCGTCCGGCATCCGTCTGACGCCGGCAGGGGAAACCTTTCTGGACGGGCTCACCAAACTCAGGTCCGAAATGGAGTCCCTGCTGGCTCGTTGCCGGGAAACCGACTCTCTCAACAAATCCCTGCGGGTAGGCGCCATTCTTGGTCTTCAGCCGGATCTGTTTCCCCGGGTCAGCGGTCCGTTTTTTACAGAAATATCCCCACATTGTCCAGAAGCCGGTCATGGAAAGCGAAGAACAGCTTTTCAGCGATCTGGACCGCGGAGCGCTGGATATCATTGAATACTTTGACTGCCCCCGCGCCCACGCGGCCGGACGCAACTTTGCCCCCCTGTTCTGGGAAGGCCGGGACGTCCTGATGTCACCCAATCATCCCCTTATTTCCCGGGAGCAGCTGACCCTGGATGATCTGGCCGGGCAGCATATTATCGTTTATCGTTTTGACCGTCTGCCCGGTTTGCGGGAATATGTGGAAAAATACCACCCGAACATCCGCATCAGCGAAGATCCGCGGGTCATGGATTTATATACCATGGTTCGCTCCTTTGAGGACGGACATGTCGGTCTGGTGCCCCCGCATGTGGGAAGCCAGTTCCATCCGCTCCGCACCGTTCCGCTGAAGATGGATATGCGCTGGCCTGTCGGTCTGGTTTACCGGGAACCGCGTTCCGCTGTCGTGGATCAGTTTATCGAAGTAGCCCGACAGGTTTTTCAGCACTATGAAAAATAACAAAACGGCCGCCTGCATTTCCCAAGCAGGCGGCCGTTTTCAGTTACAGTTT
>R26__coassemble_330_pt1 | contig 30862 bp, 30 predicted proteins | sample R26__metabat2_high_PE_047 | metagenome-assembled genome bin R26
GTGGTCTGTACTGGACTCGAACCAGTGACCCCATCGATGTGAACGATGTGCTCTACCAACTGAGCCAACAGACCATATATGTCAACCGACTTCTGGGCTTTGCGGTCCGTGTCACATCCACGAACACCCAACGTGTCGGAGAAGCGTTCCAACCGGGAACGAAAGGCATTATATCACGCCCTTCGTAATCGGTCAAGGAAAAAATCCGTGGATCCCATTATTTTCCGTATCATTTTACCGCGGCAGGAACACCTGTCCCTGCCGCGGCACATACTCCCCTGTTTTCTTACCTCACAAACAGCTCTTCCGCTTCCGCCAGCTGCTCCAGCCGCTTCAGCACGCTGCCGCAGGCGTTGTACACCGTCATATACAGGTCATCCCTGTACAGGGTCACGAGCGTTTCCTCCTCCGGCAGCAGCACGCACAGGTCCGCGTTCCCCAGGACCTTCCCCTCCAGCCATTCCGGGTCGGGATTGTCGGTAAACACGTCCCCCTGTGCTTCGCATACGCTGAAGTTATAATAGCAGTTCAGCTTCAGCAGGATGTCCGCAAACTTCCTCCGGAACTCCTTCATCCTTTCCGGATTCATATAATACTTTTCCACCGCAAAGAACTGTCCCGCGCTGCCTTCCGGCACCTGCTCCGGCAGGAAGTCCACCACCCGGTAAGGCTTCTCCAGCAGTTCCTCCACCATCTTTTCCTTATCCATATGCTTTCCCTGCCTTCCGCCCCTCAATTGTTCATTGTTAATTGTTAATTGTTAATTATTCATTGGCTTTCTCGCTTCATCGAAGCGAGAAAGCACTTCCCACATCTCCAGCGTAATCCTCTTCCGGCATTCTTCCTTCAGTTCCTCCGGTACGCCGTAGAACGCTTCCGCCATGCTGCCCGCGATGCAGGTCAGCGTGTCGCAGTCCCCGCCCAGGGAAACCGCCGTCCGGATCACGTCCTCAAAGCTTTCCCCTTCCAGGAACGCCGTGATGGCCTCCGGCACCGTCTCCTGGCAGCTCTCTACATGATGGTACCCCGGCCGGATCTCGTCGCAGGTCCGGCTTAAGTCATATCCGAAGGTATCGGTTACAAACTCCCGGATCTCCTGCTTGCTCTTTCCGTTCCGCGCCAGCCAGATGACCGAGGCCACGCATTCCGCGCCCTTGATGCCTTCCGGATGGTTGTGCGTCACCTCCGCGGTCAGCCGGGCCGTCTTCCGGGTCTCCTCCAGGGTATCATACAGCCAGCCCGCAGAAGACACCCGCATGGCGGATCCGTTTCCGAAGCTTCCGTAGGGCTGCGGATCCTCCTCGAACAGCCACCGGTAGAACATGCCCCCGTAGCCTGCGTCCGGATCCTCCCTTCCCCACTGCTGCATGGAATACACCAGATTCTTCTTCAGCTTTTCCGGATCCTTTTCCCCGGTCAGCAGGGCGTCCGCCACCGCGATGGTCATCACGCTGTCATCCGTGAACATGCTGGCCTCAATGAACAGCGGAAAATCCTTGGTCTTGTCACCCTGGTCAAATTCATACGGGCTTCCGATGATGTCGCCCAGTATCGCTCCGTACATGCTGTTTCCCTCCTCCTGCCGCTGCAAAAAACAGCGGCAACTCTAAACTCTTCACTCTTCACCGGTACCTCCCGGTTCACCCGGCGTCACCAGCATACCGGATTTCGTCCTCCTGCAGGTCGCTTCCGCGGCGACATCTGACTTTTCTGCTTTTTCCTCAGCTTCCCGCCGAATACCGTCCTTTATTTTGCTCACCCGGTTCTGTTATTTATCCTTCTTCTATCGTACAATCATACCGTAAGCAGAAGCATATTCCCACGAGACCGCCTGTGAAAGGATGGGCCGGCGTCATGAACAACAACTGGCAGGAAAACAAATGGCTCTATGACAAGACCTATACAAAGCGTCCCAAAGACTCCATGCTGCGGATGGCTCCGGTCCATGTCTTTTCCCTCAAGAATCCACAGGCCGTCAAAGGCGCGGTCAAAGCCCAGCCGGGTCCTGTCCGGGCGTCCGTGATTCTTCCCATTGCCGGGATCGCCCTGGTCTGGGCACTCAATATCCTCTTTGGCTATCTGATGTTCATTACCGGGGATTTGGTCACCGACAGCCTGATCTTCAGCGCCGTGATCGGAATCATCGGCTTCCTGTTCTATCGCCGCACCCATGCCTATGATGACATGGCCAGGGAAATCGAACGTAACGCTGCCGAGCGCAAAGCCAAAGGCTTGTAACCCCGTCCCAACCGGCATTTCAGTCATCCATCCGCCCTGCTCCGATCCTGAGCAGGGTTTCCCTTTATTCCCCGCCCGGTTCTGCGATCCGGTCATGGGTCCCTTTCTTCTCCGGCCTGTTCCCGCGGCGACATCTGATTCTTTCCTTGATTTTACAGCAGCCTTTTGAACGCTTCCGTCAGTCCCATCATCTGGTACCGCAGCAGCCACCAGGCGTTTTTCCACTCCGGAACGGCTTTCACAACCTCCAGCAGATCCGGATAATACTGATCCGTTTCCGCTGTATATCTCGCCATCTTTTCCCGGGAGAAGGCGTCCGCCATCCCGTTCAGGTTGTTCACCCGGTCCACGCATTTGATCAGGCAGGCCAGCGGGTTTTTCCGGATTTCCCCGAAGTAGGTCTCTTCCCAGCCGTCCACGTGCTTATACAGGTTCTTGGAAACCAGCGCCACAGCCTCCCGCACACGCCCGTTCACCGGCAGCTTCATGTCCGCGTCCTCCACCATGTCGTGGGCCAGGCACGCCGCGAGAATATCATCGTCCTCCAGTCCCATGGCCAGGGCATGGCAGGCCATGGTCAGGGGATGCACCATGTACGTGGTATCAAACCCGTTCTTCGAACGCCGTTTCTGGCTTCCGTGGGCCGCCCGCAGCAGGTTCATCACCCGCTGCGCCTGGTTCAGTCCCTTCGCTTCCGCCCGGCTCCTGACATAGGTGAACATGTGCTCCGTGCTGAAGTTCACCGGCTTCAGTTCCCAGTCCTGCTCCGTTCCGGCCAGCAGGGCGTCCAGCGACAGGTCCAGCGTTTTGCACAGGGGCGCCAGGTTCTTCGTCTCCGGCAGGTATTCATTCCGTTCCCAGGAGCTGACCGCCTGGGCTGTCACGCCCAGCTCCGCTCCCAGCTGCTCCTGGCTCAGGCCTTTCGCCTTCCTTGCCTTCGCGATCCGCTCTCCGGTTGTCATCCGTCTTTTTCCTCCCCGTTAAGCGCGTTCAGGAATTTGTAGGCGTATATCGTTCCGCCTTTGATATAGGTACCATGCTCATCCCCGCACACAATGTTGACGGAGAAAAACTCGTTCCCGTGGCCGTCATTCACTTTTACGGCCGTAGTCCGGGGATGTTCCGGATCCAGCACCTTCACCAGCCGTGCCTCCTCCAGCATCTTCAGCAGTTCCGTTTCCCCGTACTCCTCAATCCCTTTGACGGACACAAAGTACGTCAGCATCGTGATGCCGCAGGTTGCCCAGCATTCCAGGAAGAAGGGCCGGTTTCCGCCGATCACCCCGGCGTTCCAGCCAATGTTGTATTCCGGATCATCCCAGGGATTCTCCCCTGTATCCTTTTCCGCAAAACATTTCCACGCGTGATCAATCAATGGGAAATATTTCTCCGGATGCGCCCTGTATTCCTTCAGGAACCGGATCTTCTCTTCCACCTTTGCCATCTTCATCCACTCCTTTCCGCCTCTTTATTCTACCCAACCTCCGGGAGCAATTGAAGCGAGCGGGAATTGAACCGGCCGTCCCAAGCTCAAGCTGTACTTGAGTCCGGTTTCCTTCGGTCTGCCGGTCCGTTCACCGCTCCGCAAAATCCTTATTCCCCGCCCAGTGCCACGATCCGGTCATGGATCCGTTTCTTCTCCGGACTGTTCCCGCACCACCGGTACAAGTGCTGCCAGTCCTGAAGCTCCAGTTCCTGCTCCGCCGCGGAGAGCGCTTCCTCAACCTCTTCCGTTTCCTCCTCGCTGTACAGGAACTCCAGCATGATCACATCCCTGCACTTTTCCGACGGCGCCTTCTCATAGTATTCCCGCCAGTAAGGGTTCTGCAGCCACTCCCGCAGGGTCTCCTCGTACTTCTCCTTCATCCTTCTTCCTCCTTTACCGGCCATGAAGAGGGCAAAGAAAAAGTCCCATCGTTTCCGACAGGACTTTACTTTCAGTCTCATTCTCATCCTATCGGTCAAGCTTTGGCACCTTACCGTTTCCGGCAGGTTGTCGTGCGGTCACAGGGCTTGTCCCTCGCGCACTCTTCATAGGCATTATTCAGTTGCATATATATGATTCCACACAGATGTGTTTTTTCCTGCTGCCGCAGTTTGCCGCAATCTGCCGCAGCCTGCCGCATTATCCTAATAATATATATAAAGAATAATATATCCGTATAACGGATCCTATTCTTAATACTGCATGAAGCAAATCCCGTTTCCGGCCCTGCGGCAGTCTGCCGCGGGTCCTTTTTCAGCATACAATTTACGCAAAAAGAGACTTCCGGGAGAGTCCCCGGAGAAAAAATAAACAGTACCGCGCGACTTGAAAAACAGCCGAATCGCTTGTTACGCTTTAAATGGAAAGATGCGTAAAAAGGAGGTTCATCCCATGTCCAGCAGGATCCTGAAGGATTCCATCCTGACCGACAAAGCATTCAACACCCTCTCCCTAATCGAGGAGTCCATCTACCACCGCCTGACCGTCAGCGCGGATGACTACGGGATCTTCTACTCGGACCCTGTACTCCTCCTGCGGATCCTCTTTCCCCGGAAAAAGGATATCTCCGAGGAAGATATCCGGGAAGGTCTGGACCACCTGGAAGAAACAGGTCTCATCTTCCGCTACACCGCAGACGGGGAGGATTACCTGAAGATCTCCTCCTGGGAAAATGACCAGCGGCCAAGGAACACCCGCCATAAGTTTCCCTGTCCGGAAACTGTCGAAGAAGCACCAGGCCTGCACGAAGCAGAAGAGAAAGAAAAGGCTCCGGAGAAATGCAGTCCCGTCCCGGAGTCCCCGGCAGCGGATGAAATTGTCATCGAACTACCCCTCAACGACAACACCCTCTACAACGTCACCCAGGAAGAAATCTCCGAATTTTCCGCCCTCTATCCGGCCGTGGATGTCCTGCAGGAATACCGGGGAATGAAAGCGTGGTGCATGTCCAACACCCAGAAACGAAAAACCAGGAACGGCATCAAAAAGTTCATCAACAGCTGGCTCTCCAACGCCCAGAAGCAGAGCCAGAATACTTCTCCGCCTTCCCAAAGCCAGCTGCCGGCAAACCCATTCCTGTAAAGGCACCCAGGCCAAGTCACAGCACCAGGCATACCCGACGATAGCAAAGGAGGCAGATTGATCCATGAACATGAAAGAAACCAAACGAATTCTGGCCGCCATTACCGCCATTTATCCGGCCTTTGTCAAGGACCGTGATCCGGAAGTCCTCTCCCGGATCTGGCAGCAGGTCTTTGCCAGCACTCCCTATACCCTGGTCAACCAGGCGCTCACCGCTTTCCTTGCCACGGATGTCAAAGGCTTCCCGCCCACACCCGGCGCCCTGAACACCTTCATCCGGAAAACCCGGCAGCTCAAAGGGCCTTCAGAGGATGATGCCTGGGTCAAAGTCTACAAAGCAATCTCCCGGGGCCTGTACAACAGCCGGGAGGAATTCGACAAACTTCCCCTGGACATCCGTCAAATCGTCGGCAGCCCCCGCATGCTCTACGAATGGGCCCAGATGGACAGAAGCGAAGTCAACAGCGTCATCGCCGCCTGCTTCAAACGATCCTGGCGCGCCAGGCATGAACTGGCCCAGGAATTCCTCCTGCTCCCAGAAGTTCCCGCGGAACCTTTGCTGAATCCGTAAACACAATATAAACAAACGAACTCGCTTCCTGTCCAGGAAGCGAGTTTTTTCGTTATTATCAATTCTGAATTGTTATTCCTTTAAATTATTCCATTTTCGTTTCCGTATAATCCGTCTAATCTTCATGATCACCAGCACAAGCACCACAATGATCAATACCAGTGCCGTCAGGATCATCAGCAGATATTTCCGGAACATCACACCCAGGGAGGATACAAAGAATCCCGGTAGCGGTTCAGATACCAGATCCCGGTAATACAGCATCTCCGTCTTATACTTCGCCGGATCTTCCGCGTTCAGTTCCAGGAGCCTGGTTCCGTGTTCGTCTCCCCGGCCGTACAGGTAAAACCCCAACCCGGAGGTGGTGATCATGTCGATACCGTCCCAGGTACCGCAATAGTCGTTCAGGTGATCATGACCAAAGAACGCCACCTTGACGTTCATCTGCTTCCAGGCGTCAAACTCCCCGCTGTCATATTCAGAGGAACAGGGTCCTTCTCCCATATGTCCTGCCCAGATATACTCCTCATCCAGCACATACCATTTTCCGAAGTTAAACCCGTAACAGGTCACCGCTCCGGCAGTTCCGAAGGGCACCTCTTTGATCATGTTATACACCTGGGGAACTGGAATATGCTGGAACACATAGGATACCGGTGAACCGTACTTCCCGCACAGTTCCTCATATCTGGAAAGCATCCAGGCATTCTGTTCCTCCGTCACATATCCGTAGGTGCCTTTTCCTTCCTCCGCGTAGCTGCCGCTGTCCATAAACCATAGCACCACCGGCTTTTCTGGATGTACCGGATTCTCCACCACGATATATGAATTCCCGCATCCTGGCAGGTCTTCCCCATCCGCCGTCAGACACCCCGGGTAAGACTGGTACATCTTAAGCTGTTCTTCCTTGGAAATCCCGCATTCCTCATCATGGTTTCCAAACACCAGCGTAAACGGAATCCCCCGCGAAACCACCGGAGACACCACCGCGTCAATCGCTTTCCGCACCCGATCTTCGCCCCGCAGATCCCGTCCATGGATCATGTCCCCCAGGAACACCACCAGATCCGGTTTAGCAGCATCCAGGGAAGTGTTCAGCAGGGACAGCATAGCAGGCTGAGGGGTGTCGATGTCCTGGGGATCAGCAACGATAAGGATACGGAAGGTGTGATCTGAAGACATAGACAATTCTGCATTCTCGGCCCAAGCAATAACGAAAGCGGATAATAAAAGCACAGTAAGTGCCAGAATAAAAGCACATATACGATGCATTGTATCAGCTCCTGAGTAATTGAATTCTTTTTGCAAACAAGGCTTTGTGGAAAAACGATCTATATGTAGTATGGAAGATTTAGATACAAGCAGTAACTTACAACGCAGAAATATTCTAAAACTCATTGACTACCAGATCCTCTTCATATATAATAGCGCAAATTGTATCAACAATCAAAGAAAGGGGAATTGCCATGAAAAAACTTCTTGCCCTGGTTCTCGTATTATGCCTTTGCTTTGGTATCTGCCTCGAAGCTTTCGCAGCTACTTCTCAGTCATACACATTTAAAACAGAAGAAGGAAGCAGTAACTATGTACGCATTGTAACCGCAAAGAACAATGCTACATTCACAATTTCCATTCCCAAAAGAACGCTGCAATATGCAAACAAGAATACAGGATGGCTGACCTCTTCAAGCTGCTACCCGCCTTTTGAAGTGAAAATCTGGAACTCAGCCGGAACCATGATCTTGGATCAGGACATCTGGAAGTCTTCCAGCAAAACATTCACTTTACCCACAAAGGGAACATATAAGGTTCAGATTTATTCCTGGAGACCGATGACCACCGCCAAATCATATTTCAATAACGGAAGTGCTGTCATCGGCTTGGGTGACGTAAAGACTGATCTCTGGCTCTCTGCACCTAAAGTCACCGTAAGCAATAAGAGCGGCTGTTCCAGTATTGCTACCTGGTAAAAACCATTTCTTTCCTATAGTCCGCCACATAAAATAGAACACCCTGCCAGATGATTCCTGTATTATCATAAGAAATCTGACGGGCACATATTTCTTTATTTTCAATTAAACACAAACAAAAACACATAATCATAGATTTCCTGCATAATGGACATAATCGTCGCATTTTCTACGTTAATATACACAAAAAGGAGTTAGATCATGAACATCAAGTTTCAAAGCAATTCCATCTCCTTCAAAGAGTTTGCCGAACAGCACCCTGATGATTCTATGTTAGTTCCGGATTCACACGGATTGGATGGAACTGTCTTATTCCAAATTCTTGTTCCCTTTGGACTTGAAGTTATAAAGGATATAGTCGCATATATTGCAAAAAAACGTCTAGAAAGCAAAGAAGAAAAAAAAGCAAAGGCTGAGAGTATTATTGTCGTTCTCAAAGATGGTCATTCCGTGCAAATTCCCATAGTCGCATTTGCCGATACGGAAAGCATTATCAGGAGAATAGAAAATGAAGTTGGAAAAATCAACAATTGAGGCTATGTTCCTTTCCGAAAGAAAGTTGTTGAAGGTCCCTGAGTATCTTGCTATTTCAATGAAAGAATACGCCAAAGTGGTTTATGATATTGCAAATGTTTGTATGCTTAAGAAAAATGCACCATATATCATAAGCTGTTATTCGCGTGAAGTTTTGCCTAGAATGTTTGAAGAAACCTGTCTAGTAGCTGATATCCATTATATTGAATTCCTGGCAGATTTCGCACATTGGAAAAGGCTAAAAGAAAAAAGCGTAATAGAAGCTATCTTCTGTAAGTACCAAAGAAATCATTATCTCCATACGAATAATATTGTTAACGCAACCTTTTACGAATGGCTTATCCGTGACAAGAATTATAACCTCCCCCACTTCTCAGCAGAAGACTACCAAGAGGGTTTTCTTATTAACTCCGTCGCACTGATGCATGAAATCATGCATTTCGTAAAAGGTTTTGAAGAAAACTACGGCGCCTTATTCCGAGAACACAATATTGACAAGCACGTTCAAAACGCAGATGAATCCATAGTAGAAGGCAACTGTGACTACATGGCTATACTCATCCTGCTGGAAAAGGGGATTGGTATAGAAATACCTCAAGAACAAATAGTGGATAAATATTTCCAGATGATGGCTGCTAATTGTCTGTATAAAACCATCATAGAAAGCGACACAAAGGACAAAGGTGAGAAATCCGCTGTAAAAGACTTGATGGACCGTGTATTCGCAACAATTAATTTCCTGTACGGGATGAAGAACCTCACTCCAAATCTAGATATGGATAAAATCAATCTTGATACGCTAGCAATATCAACTGAAGGGCTAATGAGCATCGCTCACTTTATAGACACGCAGATGCGAGATCTTGCAAAAGAGTTCAACAACTTACCCGAAGACTATAAGGATAGTATCTATAACAATCTAAACAAGCAGGAAAAAAAACTTCAAACCCAAAAAGAATTTATTGTTTATCCTGAAATCATCATCCAAGCTTAACGATCAAAAACATGAGGGTAAAAACATGAAACATTTATCAGTAATCAAAGAGGCTACTTTTTATCAAAGGCATCCCATTTGGTCCACATTAATAATTGAGATCGTTTTTTATCTTCTAACCACATTGCTTTTACCCGCAATCATTCCCGCCTTACGCAGCAATCCAGTATACATAACTAACTTTTATGCAGAACAGAAAACAGAAACCAGCACTACATCTGAAAGCCAAACAATCCAAATCCTTCAAAATAATGTGAATAATGAAAGGTTAGCATTGGTACGCGTACTGATTTTTCTTTTAGCCATTATTGAAGCTATCATTATCTCATCTATAATTTATGTAAAATGTTTTAGTGACATTCCGCAAAAAGATGAAAATACTCTTACAATATTCCTGATGCTTTGTCTTATTTTATCATTCTGTCCATTACTTTATACCATTTTGGATTTATATGACAAAATACGAGCTTGGGCTCCAGCAATCGTTCCATAACACACTCTTTTCTTCTATGTCATAGAACACATACATAGAATATTATATTATATAATCAGATACTTGAAATCGTTCAAAACATTTCCATCATATTTAGTGGCAAAGTAGTTCCTTGAAGATCAACGAGCTTTTTGTATCCCTTATCATAATCTGTACTTGGGAAGAAATTCTCTTGGCTCAACAAAGCCCCATTACCCAACATATGATCAATCAAATCAATCCTGATTCTCAGGATTCCTACTACATCTTTATCAAAAATGTGCTGGTCACTTGTATTGGTATTGCCTTCAAACATATCCAACATATCCACCTTGACATCCCGTTTTCTTACAACCCATCCATGCTGTGATACCGGGCGGAGAAATGTCGGTGGTAATGCTTTTCTCAGATCAACGGTATAAGAATCCTTTCCCAAATATAATCCATTCACTTCTGGAACACCTGTATCAGCAAAATACAGAAAAATATATCCGTATTGATTCGCGTCATCTTTTTTCTTCGGATCTGTATATGTGATCCATTGTTCTTCTGTAACCGGGACTTCTGATATTACCCTTTTTGTATATGTCCCTGATTTATATTCGTTCAAAGCAAACCATAGTGCTGTCCAGTGATTATCTACAAAATCTACACTTCTGGTCTTTGCCCCATAATGTTGCAACACAGCTTCATAAGTAGTCTTGATATACAATTTCCAACCACTTACCGTATTTCCCCAGTTGCAATATTCAGTCAATGATTTGTCGCCATACATTTTTTCCAGCGAGTCCTGCAAAACAGCAAGATTTCTGCTGAATGTAGTCATATTATGCATGATACTTGGAATAAGATGCTCATAGAGTTTACATTGTCCACGATATAAAACCGTGCCTTCGCTATTCCTATGTTTTGCTACACCAATTATAGCGTTCAACCCATTCGTATCCTTAACGTCAAATATATTTATTTTTGATCCATTATTCCATTTTCCGATATACTCAGCACCGGGTACGCTGTCCTGTATTCTTAAAATCTTAGGCATATCTATCTTTCTCTCTTTCTTATACAACTGTGTTCATAAATCTACTCCGGCAGTTTAAAATCAAAGAAGATATCTTCCGGTGCCACATCATCCATTGGAATTCGGAACAAATGAGCACCATTTGCTTTCTTTGGTCCTTCCATATATTCCATTTTGCCTGATCCAATGTATGTGAATGGAAGTGTAATTCCGTCCTCTCCTTCTACTTTGCGAACAAAAAGCTCAGCTTTCTTACTGTTTTTGAGCTTTGTCAGTTCTGCTTCTGAGACATTAGCAACCGTTTCCCACTGGAAGGTCTTCGGATCAATGTAGCCGTCGGCATATTTCAGGTTTTCATTTGTGCCGGTTCCTTTGACAACTGTTACAAAAGCATATACTACCCCATCATAAATCTTTGTTCCCAACATGATATCCTGAGGGTTATTTAACAACAGTTGCTGGATCTGACTCTTTCGGTATGCTCTCCAGAGATGGAAAATCTTATTATGATCCGCATCATAGAAATCCACATCATATTTCCCCAGACCATACTCCAGCAAGTCGTTCATATATTCACTGAATTCTACGTCCAGACTGAGATCATTAAGAGTTAGTTCTTTCCCTTCCGTTTTGAAGAAATCAGTTTTTCGCATATATTTGAGGGCATGCTTATAAGCCTCTTCTGCAAAGTATATATAATTGGTCTTGGTATGCTTGATAATTGTCTCTTCATCTGCTTTCCCCGCATGCTGAATCAATGCCTGGATAATCAGATATTCATAAGGTCTGACAATGGGAAGCATCTCTGAAACATACTTGATGAATTCTTCCTGGCGTTCACTGAAAGCCGGCAGATCCTCTTCACCTATTGCCTGCAGGAAACCATAATAGGAAGCATTCTTTTTGTTGTTGATTTTGGATTGCATGAACTTGATCAGATCCGGAGCATAATCGTTATTCAGATAATCCACATGCTGCGGGTATCTGGCTGCACTGATGTAGTTCTTGAAATTTCTATAATCCTGTTCCAGGTATTTCCTCGTATTGAAATTCACTTCATCAATAAATGACAGAATCTCTTTTTTGCTCAGATCATCCAGATGAATTTCAACACCATATTCCGCCAGTCCGATGCTCTGGAAATCTTCTTCAACCAACGCCGCTACCAGTTTCTTTTCCAGCACAAAGTTTTCGCTTAATCCACCCAAGGCAAAAGCAATCTGTACGCTTCTCTTATAATCATTCCCTATGAAATCAAGTACCGTAACATATTTCTTTCCTTCATAGTTGCGTAGTCCGCGTCCCAGCTGCTGGATAAAAATCGTCTGAGAATCTGTAGGCCTGAGGAAAAGCACCATATTCACGCCAGGGATATCTACGCCCTCATTCAGGATATCCACAGTAAACAAGATTTGCAGATCTGCGTTATCATCCTGCAGGTCCTTATACGCCCTTACCCGTTCTCCGACAGAGTTTTTTCCGGTCAGATGCCTTGTCCCATTGGGATAGTATTCTTCCATAGCCTGTGCCATACGAATTGCATGAGCAATATCCCGACAGAAAGCAAGCGCCTTCAGCTTCTGTCCTTCTTCCCGATGGGCTTCTATCTGCTTATAGATAAAATCACAATGGCTTCATCCGAGAACTGTTCCACAAAGTGATGACCTTTAGTTGCTGTAATACCATACTCAATCAACTCATCTCGAATACCATAATACTTAAACGGTACGACCAGGCCATTGATAATCGCATCCCGTAAGCGGAGCTCATAGGGTACGTTTTCATCAAAGAGCGAAAACACATCGTCTCCATCCATACGTTCCGGAGTAGCTGTGATTCCCAGCAGAAACTGTGGATGGAAATGATTCAGGATCTTCTGGTAAGTCTCTGCCGTTGCATGGTGACACTCATCGATAATGATATAGTCCCAGGTAAGCGGATCGAAAGAATACAAATTGTTCGCCATGGTCACGTTGGTGGAGAAAACAAAATCAGCATCCGATTCCTTATATTCTCCGTTATAGATACCATAGCTCCGATCGTTCCCAAACACCTTCTGGAATGTCTCAAAGGATTTCGTCAGAATGGATCCTTCATGGACAATATACAGCAAGCGTTTGGGATTAAAGTTCAGCGCATCAAAAGCAGCCAGGAAGGTTTTACCGGAGCCTGCAGACGCAACCACCAGCGCCTTCTCTGCACCAATCGCCCGGATCCGGTTCAGTTCCTTCAGAGCTTTGCGCTGCATATAATTGGGTTTGATTTCAGAATTGGCAATATCATAGTCCATATCCCATCTTTCAATGGAATAATACAGACGGGTACGGTATTCACTGATCAGTTCTTGTGTTAAAGGCAGTGTATTTGCCCAAAGAGATTCATATTCTTTTCTGGCAGATTCGAAAGTCAGATTGTCCCTGTCATCCACCACAGAGACATCCCACTCTATGTTTTTCAACAGAGCATATATCGTAATATTAGAAGAACCTACCAGCAGTTCACAGTGATCGTCAAATTCGAACAAATATCCCTTTGAATGGAAACCAATTGTATTTCCATTCAAATCATGGAAGCATTCTTTATCCAGATGACATGAGAATTTCTCATATTCATTTTGCAAGCGCAGGAAATACTGAAGCGAATCAATATCTGTGAAGTTCTGATAAGTGGAGGTAATCATTCTTCCGGACACACCGCGTGACAAAGCCGCTTCAATATTCGGAGCCAGCAGCTTCAAACCAGGCTTCTTGATAAAACTCACAGAGAAAGCAAAAGACCGGCACAGATCCAGGTTTTTCTTCAGCTTGTCTATGAATTTCACTTCACTGTAATTGGTGAAAAATTCAGTCTGCATAGATGAGCCCTTTCTCTGAAGTATATTCCCCAACTGTTATATATAACACGTATCTTTCTTATAAAACATTACAATAAAAAAACGCCAATTTCAACACAATGCTTGTATTTGTACCGTTTATCACCTAACATGAATTGCTTCTTTTTATCCCTTCCCTGTATAATACTCATATCATTCCCCAGGAGGCACCATATGACACCTACCGATACTGTCCCCTCCCCTTCCCACGAAGACCAGCTCCGCAAGCTGTACTTTTCCCAGAAGCAGACCCTGGACCTGTTCCTGAAGAACGGGGCGATAACCCAAGCCCAGTATGATAAATCCCTGGGAGACCTGACCCGGAAGATGGGAATGGAGAAGGAAAGATGATCCGGAAAGCAGTCATGGCTGACCTGGAGAAGGTTGTATGCCTGTATGAGGAACTGCATGACGCGCAGGAAGCCGGGAAGATCTGTACCAACTGGATCCGGGGGATCTATCCTTCCCGGGAAACAGCACTGGCAGCCCTGAAGCGGGATGACCTGTTTGTCATGGAAGAGAACGGTCGGATCATCGGCAGCGGAATCATCAACCAGGTGCAGCTGGGGATCTATGACGGCGCCGACTGGGAGCACGAGGTGTCCGCGGATCAGGTGTGCGTACTGCACACCATGATGATTTCCCCAAAGGAATTCGGCAAAGGCCATGCCCGGGAATTCCTTGCCTTTTATGAAGAATACGCCCGGTCAATAGGCTGCTGTGAACTGCGGATGGACACCAGCGAGATCAACACCCCTGCCCGGGCTATGTACCGGAAGCACGGGTTTACCGAGATCGGCATCGCGAAGTCTGAGTTAAGCGGCATTCCGGATGTAAGCCTGGTCATGCTGGAAAAGTATATCGGGAAACTGTAAAAGACTGTAAAGAACTGTAGAGAACTGTAAAAGATTTCGAAAACTGTAAAGAACTGTAAAAGCAGCAGGGCTCCGGCGATGCCGGAACACTGCTGCTTCATTCTGCTTTATGGTTCTTTTTATTCTTTCTATCTGCTTTCCTCTGTTCTGTTTTGCTTCCCTGTTTGCCTTATTCTTCCGGTTTCTGTTCTTTCCTTTTCTTCAGCTTCGCTGCCGTCATGGTATAGCTCATGGCCAGGAGGGCGGTAATGTCCTCTTTAGGGGCGGAACCGTCCAGGAGGAGGGTGATCCACTTTTCCTTGTTCATGTGGTAGGCTGGAAGGAAGCCGGGTTTGCCCCGGAGGGAGCCAATGACCATCGGGTTGCATTTGACGTTCAGGATATCCACGGTGCCTTTCTTCCGGAAGCCGAGGGTGTGGTATGGAATAGTCATCAACAGGGCAAACCATTTGCGGTTGTCCATGTGGCGGAAGACGCAGGAGGTATCGTCCCTTGGAAAGGGATAGTCCGGTTCCACGCTGTATTCATCGAAAATATAATCTGTCAGTTCCTGCCTGGTCATTGATCCTTCATCCCCTGTATTCCCATCCGTGTTCCCCGTGGTAAATCATGAGGCGGGTCATGCCGCCGTCGATGCAGATATTCTCTCCGGTAATAAAGCCTGCCTTATCGGAGGAAAGGAAGAGGATCATTTCCGCGATATCCTCCGGCTTGCCCACCCGGCCCACCGGCTGCTGCAGCGCGTCCGGGCCGGTGATGTCGCTGCCGGTGGTATCAATCCATCCGGGGGAAATGCTGTTCACCCTCGCCTTCCCCGCCAGGCTGACCGCCAGGACATGGGTCAGGGCGGCAATGCCGCCCTTGGCGGCGGTATAGCTTTCCGTCTGGGGCTGGCTCATCCGGTCCCGGGAAGAGGCGATGTTGATGACCGACGCGCCTTCGGAAAAGGACGGGACCAGGAGCTTTGTCAGGTAAAAGGGTGCCGTGACGCCCACCGCCAGGGCATAGGAGAATTCCTCCCAGGTGCAGTCATCGATGCCCTTCATCACCGGAAGGGCATTGTTCACCAGCACGTCCACCTGTTCGCTTTGGGCTTTTACATACGCGGCGAACTTCTCCAGGGTGTCCTTATCGGATACATCGCCCACAAACCAGTCTCCCGGCTGCTTGTCAATGATATACACCCGGGCGCCTTCCCGGATAAACGCGTCCGCCGTGGCCCGGCCGATGCCGTGGGCGCCGCCTGTGATCACTACGGTTTTGCCGTCAAATGTTCCCATCTGTATCCTCCCTGGCTTCCTTTTTCCTGTGCTGTTTTTTCCTTCACGGGGATTATACCATATGCAAGCGGAAACAGGGAGGACATAATATTGAGAATCCCCGGCAGTGCTGCCGGGGATCACTGTAAATCAGGAACGAGTATCTGGTTTCGTAACCACGGGATCAGTTCCAGGAACAGTCACAGGATCAGCCACAGGATCAGCCACACGTGTAAACTCATAAAGCGGCTGAAAGTCATTGTTTTGAGCTATCACGAGACTCTCTTCTCTTCCAGGATCGAGCCAAAAGTCCCCTGTATGCTCAGGGCCGGGAAGCAACACATTTGAATAGCCGTCCAAAAACTGTGTTCTGAACCCGACAATGTGCACTGCGTTATCCCTTTTGTTGATCAATTCCATGGAAACCAAGTCTCTGGGCTTAGCTTTGCCGAAAAGAAGGAAAGCCACATCATGTGTTTCCTTGCCGTGGGCCATTCCACCCGGGAACAAATCATAATCAGTACGGGAATACTTGCAATTCACTCTCAGGGTCAGACCGCCTGACGATCCGGCATCCTTATCTTCTCCCGGCTGGAGACAGACTCGTACTTTATCAATATATATCCTGTCTTTGAGCTCATAAGGATAATCAGCGCCGAGCGCGATAGGAAAGTTATCTTTCTTCTGGATCGTTCGCGGTATCGTTTTCTGGAACTTGCTGTCAAGGACAATGTCCTCTGGATTTTTCTCATTGTAATAGTCGTGCCATATCCCGTCTTTAGTTTTATATTTCACCTTCAGGTTTTTCACGGTAAGCGTGTCGGAGTATTCCTTCTTAATCGATAAAAGCATATAGGCCGCGTCAATCTCATATTCTGACACATCCACAAAGTAATAATTGTGTGGGACATAACCCCACTTATCTCTGAAAACGCCCGTCTCAATAGAACCGCCGACCATACCATTCATACTGCCCTGGGTGATGCAAATCATAAAATGATGTGCACCTTTCCCAGACATATTTATCGGCTCCAGGTTGATCGCTTCCACCTTGCGTTCTCTGGGAACAGGAATTGCTTCGATCTGCGCTTTTCTCAGGATCAGCATGCTCAGCGCAAGGGAAAGAACAAACAGCTTCTGGGCTGTCTCCGTCCTGAATTCAGCGATATTCTTCAGGGATTTAAAGCAATTGTAGGTATATACATATTCATAATAGGCATTAAACGCTGCCCAGGTAATGATTTGATCAACAGACCAGGACAAATTAGGCTTCTCATTCATTAAGTCCTGCGGATAGGTCAGGGACTTTGGTTTATCAAGAATATGATTGAAGCTTTGGTACAGCTCTTTTGCCTGCGTTCTGAGCGATTCAAGCTTGGACCATGAAGTGTTTCCTCCTGTTCTATCATGCAGGCGTTCCTCCAGCCATTTCTCATACTTGGCATGATAGTTTCCCATATGTCCGGCTGCGTGGTGCGGAACACAGGCATCCTGAACCGCATGCAGCACAGGGCCCAGATCCCAGACTTTACGTGACATTAAAAAGGTTTCATACCAGTACCGTCCCAGATTATCCACAGGCATGAATACACTCCAGGGGACACACCCGCCTTCATTATCGCTGTTGTTTCCATAATGGCCCCATGGAAAACGTTGTTCGAGTTCATCATATTTACTATCCATCTCCTGAGACGGATAAGAATAATGCCACAAAGCCGGAGAACAGTTGCAATACCATCTTGAACCGGGATATTCCACATTACTGTCACCAAAGTACCAGGCCAGTGCTTCATCGGTTTTCTTACTCTTTGTAAATGCAACTCCGAGCTTATTTAATAATCTCTTCCCAATATCATCCGTAAAATAAGGAACAGCATCATATAAGTCCTCATATTCACCAAGATGTCCCGATCCATTGTGATAGGAATATCCATCATAGTCATCATATTTGCCTTTGCCTTTGCCAATATCAATGAAATGATTATAAGCTGCAAAAGATGATCCAAACCCTTCTTTCTCGCATTTGTCACATACCTCCCAAAATTCATTATGGTGCGGATCATCCAAGGCATCATTTTCGCCGTCTCCTTGTCCGTTAATGTCAATAAATCTCACTTCATTGCTGAAATCATAATTACTATAAGTTTCACCGTCACATTCCGGAGGCTTCCCATCCGTATTAGCATCGGCTGCCGCCAGGATTGCTTTGTTGCTCGGCAGAGCAAAGTCTTGTCCGGAGATCATCAAACGATTTTTCGTACTTCCATTCCTGGGTTCAAGATCAGCCAGACATTCCACCGCTGCGATAGCTACGGCACGATGAGAAGTAGGGTTCATACAACGACTCTCCTTTCAAAATATAAAGTTGTAGTGTAGATTCTTTTACTATATAGAAGTTGGTATTTTCTGTCAATACATGTTTCTGTTTTGTGCGGACCTTTGTGCAATTCTTGTTGTATTTGCTACTAAAAACAGTGATTTTCTGTCTGTAATGCATATTTATCAATGGATATATAATTTGCATCCTATTAAGTACAACTTTATGAAAAGCGATAGGAAAAATCATCTATTCCTGTCACATATTTGTTCAGTTTGCAGAATCAGGCTCCGGGCTCGTCTGTGCCTCCTACGGGACGGGTAAGATTTGGACAATATGAAAAATCTTTACTTTTCTTCCCTGTTTCTGCCTAAAAAGTAAAGATTTTTGAAAAGGTTATGGGTTTTCTGTTTTGTCTGTCCGGGGTTTCGTTCTCCTGTGCCGGGTTTCCATCACGACAAGAAAACGATCAGGGCAAGGAGAATCAGATTCCCGATGGTTGAAAGCGAAGCCAGGAAAGATACGGTAGTCGGATCTGTCATCGGCGCAATTCCCCCTTTCGTTTCTGATCTATATAACGAATGATCTTTCCTTTTTGTTCCGCCAAGAAAGCAGGCCAGCCTGGCGGCTGGCCTGCGGTGTTCAGTTTTCAGTTTCCAGGATCGTCTGTGCTTCCTCCGGGACGGGAACAGGTTCTTCCTTCTCTTTCCGGAAAGCCCGGTACATGGCCAGGGCGGCACCCGCGCCCAGGAGCAGCGGCGGAACAAACATGACCAGGTTCAGCAGCAGGTCCGGATTCCTTCCGAAGCCAAATTGCTGCCCAAAATGCATCTTTGCAGTCGGGCTCGTGTTATACATCTCCACCAGATAATAGATTGTCCCTGACGTCATGTCCAGATTACTGATATGATACGTGGGAAGCACAATATTTCCCCAGGTGCAGGCTCCCGCCAGCAGGCTAAGGGACAGCCGCAGGAAACCGGGCCTGGCTGCGGAACGGAAGCGGAGTACAAAGGCCAGCGCCACCGTCAGCAGGATCACCCGCCAGTCAAAGGCGGCCAGCAAGGCCAGCCGCAGCCCGTCCTCCCGCATTCCCAGCAGCCTGCTGAGCAGCATATACTGCGATGATATAAAGCACATCGCGGCGGACAGGACCAGGGCTGCTGCCCCAAACAGCCGGTCGGACACAGATGTCAGCAGGCGTACAAAGCTCCAGGCAATCAGTCCGCCGGCAGCTGCGCCGCCCAGCGCCACCAGCAGGCTGCAGGCCAGCGTTACGGGCACTGAAACAGGTCCTTTGTTCACCAGCTGATACAGCAGCACTGAGACAGCCACGCACACCGCGGCAACGGGAATCATGCAGTATTCCGCGCGGGTCGTTTTTTCCTCTATGCCCGCCCGCCGGGTCTTTTTGCCCAGCCGGTGCGCCGCCACCCCGCCGACGATCCCCTGCAGCAGCAGCTTGATCACGGCAAGGGCGAACAGGCTGGACAGCAAATATCTGGAGGTCATGAAAGCAATCCGGTCGTCCGAAAGCAGCGGCACCTTTACCCGGGTATGGATTCCGGCGTCCAGGGTCATCACAGTCAGGCACTGCATCAGCCACACCAGCACCACCGCCAGCAGGCCGTGGAAGGGATTCTTGCCCTGCCAGCGGAAAAGCCCGGCAATAAAGCAGAAGATCCCGACGGTCTGCAGGCCGGTGCCCGCCAGGTACACCAGGCCGTTTCCGGTCAAATCCAATGGCGTAATCGCGCACCACAGCGGGAAGCCCAGGGCTACCACCGGAAGCACCGCGGGAACCAGCCACAGGCAGGCCGCGGCCAGGATCTTCCCAGGATTTTTCATCTTCCGGTATCCCGCGCACATCAAAGCGGACAGACCGGCGCAGATCACCAGGTTTGTCAGCCGCATGAGGATCGTATTCCCCAGGGCGGGCATCATCCAGTTGTCGTACAGGACTTCGAGATAATGCTCCATTCCGACAAACCGGCTGCCCAGGCCGTCCCTGAAGTTGTAGTCCAGCAGGGAAGCGTACAGGGACCACCCGATGATATACAGGATGAACACCAGCGCGATCACGGCCGGGATTGCGATCACCGGCAGGTGGTTTTTCCGTGCAGACGGGGGCTTTCGCGGATCCCCGCTGACCCGGACTGCTTCACTGACCATTTCCCGATCCTGGTTATACCGCGTCTCATCCATTGTCTTCCCATCCCTCCGCCGGTTCTCTGAGATCATCTTATCACAGGATCGGGCGCCGCGGTGTAACATCTGTGTAAATTGTCAGCTTTTACCGTCAGCCCTTGTTCACCAGTTTCTGCAGGGCGGGGCAGGTTTTCAGCAGTTCTGAGTATTTTCCCTGTCCGGCAATCTGTCCGTCCCTGAGGACGATGATCCGGTCAAAGTTATCCATCAGCTCGGGATAAACGTCATGGGTCACGGCGATCCGGGTCTTGCCCTCCATCTGCTGCACGGTGCGGATCAGCCGGCTGCCCGTGCGGATATCCAGGGCGGAAGTGGCCTCATCCAGCAGCAGCACTTTAGCGCCCAGGAGAATGCTCCGGGCAATGCCCACCCGCTGCTTTTCCCCGCCGGAAAGGTTGGCCCCGTTCTCGCCGCAGGCATAGTCCAGGCCTTTTTCCTTCACCAGTTCCTCCAGGCCCGCCTTCTTCACCGCGTCCTCCAGCACTGCCCTGTCCACGGGACGGAAGAGGGTGATGTTTTCCTCAATGGTCGCGTCAAACAGGAAGGTCTCCTGGTGGATGACCGAAATCAGCTCAAACAGCCGCTCCCCGGAGATGTTCCGGATATCCTGCCCGTCGTACCGGACGGAACCGGTATAGTCCCGCTTGGCGCCGGACAGCAGGTTCAGCAGCGTGGTTTTGCCGCTGCCGCTCTCCCCCAGGATGGCGTAGCAGCCGCCCGCGGGCAGGGACAGGGAGAGGCTTCGCAGAACCTCCTGCCCTTCGCCGTAGGAAACGGAGACATTGTCCGCCTCCACCTTTTCCCCGCAGGAAACGGCCCTGTCCTCCCCTTCCGCCTGGGAAAGGGCCAGCATGCCGTCGTGGCGCTCCATCAGCTTATCCGCGGCCTTCACGTTCGCCAGCAGTTCCGGCACGGTCACCGCCAGCTGCACGATGTTGGACATCAACTGGGTAAAGGCGATGATCACACCCACGGTCACCGCCGGATCATTCTTTGACAGAAGCAGGCTGATAAAGAAGAAGGCGATCCGGGCGATGTGCCCCGACAGGGACGCGATATACGCCACGGAGATCTCCGTATGCTCCCGGTCCGCGAAGGTATCGGAAGCCTTCCGGTTCACCTTCAGCAGCCGTGCGGCCACGGACCCCTCCGCCCGCATGCTCTTGACCGCCCGGAAGCCGGTCAGCATCTCCGTAAAAGCACTGAGGAAGCCGCCGTTGGCTTCCGCCAGCTGCTCCTCGCACTCCGCCACCTGGTTCACCCGGAAGGAGGACAGGAGGATCGGCAGCAGGGAAACGCCGAAGGCGATCAGCGCCAGCCGCACGTCGTAGGCGAGCATCAGCACAACGGTGCCCGCGAAGTTCAGCACCAGTTCCGCCAGGTAAGGCAGGGATTCCAGATAACTCGTCCGGATGGTGTTCAGGTCATTGGACACCGCCGAGGCATAGGCGCCGGTGTTCTCCCGGCTGAAGGCGGAAATGTCCTTGCTCAGCACCTTCCGGCAGAAATAAGCCCGGTAGCGGGTCAGCGCCTGCCGCCGGAACGCGGTCCAGCAGAAATACTCCAGCGCCGCGCTGATCAGCAGGCACAGGAAGCAGCCCGCCGCGAAAAGGATCAGGTAGGGAATGGAGCTGGGCTGATCCCCGGAAACCGTGTCCAGGATTTTCTGGGTAAAGGCGGAAAAGCCCAGCACGGACAGCGTCTTGAAAACGCAGCCCAGCAGGGACAGGGCCAGGTTCTTCCGGTTTTTCAGGAACAGGGAATCCCTGCATTTCCGGATGCCGCCAATCTCCTCCGGGGTGATTTCGGTTCCCTTTACAGCTTCGCTCATGATACCAGTTCCTTCTGTTCAGTCATCTTTTCCCGCAGGTATGATACCATCATTTCGCGCACTTGTGGATAATAAATTGTATCCAGGAAACTGCGGAAATCATCCTTTTCCGCTTCACACATCCTGTTAAAGTCAATTTCCGCCGACAGGGCACACCCACCGGAGCAGAAGCCTCCGATCGGGCAGTCCTTACATTTTTCATAATCCAGATAGGTACGGTTCGGCGCCTTGTACTTCTCCAGGTTTTCAAGCGAGAACTTGAATTGTGAATAGTTCTTCCGCCCGACTGTAAATGTACACCTGAACACATCCAGGGCAGCATCGATATAGTATACGTCATCAACCGGTGAAGAAGCCCAGCAGTAGTTGGAGATATATTTCCTTTCTCTCTGTTTGAACGCCGGATCCAGTTTCCTGCACAGGGAAAGAGTCGACTTCACAAAAGCATAATAGACATGAGGATGGGTGATATTCAGTTCATTCAGCTTACTGATCAGCTGTGTATCGGTGACCATTTTGTCATACCCGGTTTCAAACCGGCGATCATCCACCCGGGCAATCCCAAACCTGAAATTCGGATTGTCCAGGAATCCATGATCCTTGTAAAACCGGATCATATCACCGATCTGGTCTATATTATGCTGGTCTATATTGGCTTCCACCTGTACGATGATGTCGTAGTTGATCAAGGTATAGATGGATTTCAGCAGGCTGCTTCCCTTTGAGTCCACACCATCGTCAGAGCTGAAACGTGTTTTCTCGTTTTCGGACAGGCTGTCAATGGTTGTATTGACCGTGATTCCCAGCCCGCTGTAGATTACCAGGTCCTTCAGATAATAGGGTATATTCACTCCGTTTGTCGTAATTCCGACAGAGCATCCATGATCCACGCAGTAATCAAAGATACGGATAACGTCATCATGGTTTTCCTTCAGCAGCGGTTCGCCGCCAAAGAGCTCAATATATACTTCCTTTTCCGGATGCTTCTCCTGATAAGCTGTAATCGTATCAAGAACAAAGGTATGATTTTCCGCGGTCATCTTCCTCCGGTCAAGATCCGGATTGCACTGCTGATAGCAGTACTTGCACCTGAGATTACAGTCGTAACTCAGCGCAATAACAAAGGTTGTTATCTTGTTTGCTGCCTCAATGAAATTTTCCGGCAGGTCTATCTCCTGAAGCGGCTGGGACGGATAGCCGATGAACTGCTCAAATTCAGCAGGATATGCTCCGTTTTCATCCCAGTCCTTCTTTGCCATGACAAAGCTTTTATTCAGATAGGAATTTGTGATGCACAGGAAATCCTCCGAAATAGGCTCTATCAGCAGATGGGAGGTTTTTTCCGGCTTGTATTCCCGAACACCGTTCAGTATTTGTTCGTTCAGTTTACCGTTTGCGATTTCAAAAATCCTGATCATGACTGTCACCTCTAGCAGAAAAATGAGGTGCACCCAAAGATGAATCTGTGGATGCACCTGTGGGACCGGAAAGCTTAGGAAAGCGCCGTTACACTATAGCGGCGATGGCCAACACCGCAGTTCACGCGGCGTTTTGCGATCTTAGCCTTCTTGGCCTGTTCTTCCTTGGTCAGGTTTACTGTCAGCATGATTATTTCCTCCTTTCCACAATCTGCACAAAAGGATCTGCCGATGCTGCACACCGGTTTTCCCCTGTTGCGTTGCCATTGTAGTTGCGAAGGAAGCACTGTGCCTGTTTTTGACATCATCCAATGTTTTATTGCCATGATCCAAAGGAAGCCGCCAAAAGTTGACAGAGGTGAGCGAAGGAAGCAGCAGCCCGGTGGGCTGTCCGGCGAAGCCGGAAGCAACCTGAACGAATCAATCGAAACAGAGCAGAGGGTTGCAGCGACAGCAAAGCCCTCTGCGACAATTGAGATTGCGGATACGGGGGTTGGGAAAACAGAAAACCGGACAGCCATCTGAATAGCGGCTGTCCGGCCTCGTATTTAAACCGGCCTTTCCGGTCCAGTTTCATTCATTCTCAAACAGAATCATCCTGATACGACTGTCCAGATTTCTCAGCAGTTCAGGAATTCTTTCCCGGGTCAGGTTATCAAACATTCCCGGATCTTCTTCATACGCACTTAAAATCGGATTAAAATCGCAAATATACACATTTCCCGCCAGTTTCGCGCATTGTTCCAGATATTCCGGTGAAATTTGCCAGCGTCCTTCCTTTTCATACTCCCGGATATTTTCTTCCTGCTGTTCCATCATCTGCTCCAGCTGTTCCTGTGTCTCTTCGTCTTTCTGCTGTGAAAGCTCATATTCAAGATCTTCCAGGACTCCCCTCATTTCCTCAAGTTCCTTCTCATATCTGGGATTTTCCATCGGTTCAGCCGCAGAGTCATCCGGAAAAGTTCCCGTATTTTCATAGCTGAGAATGAATTCAGCAGCTTCCTGCACATGCTTTCCACGTGGATTCAGCACATAGAAGGAAAAATCACTCTCGAGCGGCGCGTACAAGGGCTGAGCATCTTTTTCAAACGTTAATGGCAAATAATCCTGCGCAGATTGATCATCCAACGCACCCAAATCATACAAGTAAAACAATGGAACACCGTCTGCGGAAAATTGCTCCTTATTTTCAAAAGTTTCCCGCACTTCAAGATATTTATCCAACACCCGTTCCAGCTCCCCGGTCTGGTATACAGGCGTTTTTCCGGCACGAATCTGTTCATCTGTATAGCGAGTGAGCAGATACCGGAGATCCATTCCATTAACAAAAGGATCAATGTTCACGTTCATCAGTTGATCTTCATAATCATCCTGGATTGTAAGGCATAAATCCAGATATTCCTCATAAGTCGTTGGAGGGGTCAGTCCCAGTTTTTCGAAAGTACTCTTGTGATAAGTCAGAGATGCTATAAAGATATCATGCGGATATGCATATACTATCCCGTCCCTTGAAAATGCATTCCGGAAAGGATCATACATTCTGTTTACTCTGCCGCGGATAGCATCAATACCGGACAAATCCACATAGTATCCCCTTTCCCTGACCGTTCTGAGCATGTTTGTGTCTGACAACAGATATACATCCACGCTGTCATCACATACCAACATATCCTGGATAAAACGTTCTTCAGGCGTCATCTCACCCGAATCGACAAACTGCACCTCCACCTCAGGATGCGCTGTTATAAAGTTTTTATAAAATTCTGCCCGTCCATACTGTTCCATAACAACCAGAGTAACACGCTCTCCGGCTCTGTCTTCTTCCAACGATTTCACATCCAGACAATTATCCACAATAACAGCAATCATCTGATCCGCAAAAAGGGTCGTCCCCACAACATCTCCACCTGGAATTACCGCAGTTTCTACTGTTTTACCCTCTTCATCGTTCCAGTTGTATACCATGCCATTGGCTATCAGAAAAATCTGCCCTTTCTGATCTTCACAGATATTATGAAACGCCTCTCCTGTTTCCAGGATCATTTCTTCCTTTTCATTATCAGGATCAACCCTTCCCACGGAATACTTAGCAAGTCCCCTTTCATAGGTTACCGCCCCATACAGCACTGTATGGTTCATTCCCGGGCAAATCGAAAAAGCATTTTCCACCGGAACAGAGAAAGTGTCTCCTTCTCCCAATGGCCAGAAATCAAGCCGGGTTTCTTCATCATATTCCGCCAGCAGGCACAGCCAGTCTCCTGTTAGGATTCCTGATATTATATAGGTTTCTTCGTCTATATCAAACGTCAGTTCTTCCTGAATGTTTTCCTCTGCCTTTTCATTCAGAATACGCAGTAGTGTGCCGGTTTTCAGGCAAACAGCATACAACCCGCTTTCATTGGCACACAGCCAGTCAACACAGTTATCTTTCTTATAATCTCCGCTGACCGTATCTGTTATCAGGATCTGCTCACCTGTTTCGGTATTCAGACAGAACACCCCTTCATCTGTCAGAAAGTATAAGCCTTCCTGAAACGCCGTCAGGTCCAGAAAAACATGATCCTCTTCCAGGAAAATCGTTCGTTGTGCGACGCCTGCAAAACCAACTGTTATATTCAGCAATAGAGCTGCCGTAAATACAAAGCAAAGAATTTTCTTCATCTCATTTTTCTCCAGATATACTCGCCACAGCTTCCTCTGTCCGGATCAGGAAATCCAGATAATTGAACTGAACCGGCGCATAATCAAGCATTGGTTTTTCTTTCAGTTCTCCCGTATAAGCATCAATCAGGATTCCTACTTTTCGAGGCGGCACTTGCCCTACGTCAGCAAAAGCCTTTTTCAATTGCTTTTTGTACTTATTCATCGATGAGTCAGATTCATATTCCGGTTCAAACCGGGAGTGCTGTTCCAGAAGAATAAACCATACTGGCGCTCCCTCCAATTCATAATAAGCGCCAATGCTGTTCCGAAACATATGAATCATTTCATCCGTCCAACCTTCCGCTTCAGCTGCCTGCTTCAGGGCTGTTTCATATGCCGTTGCGAAATCCAGGGCACCTTCCGGCGGAAGAACAATACCCCGTTCGATTACTTTTACATATTTCCCCCAGATTGCGGCTTTTTGTTCTTCGCTGATTACAGCGAGTTTCTTTTCCCACTCCTGGCACACTTCCGCCAGCCGGATATAACAATCTTCACGGTTAAAGCAGGATTTCAGGTCTTCTTCCAGCTGAGATTCCAGGGTGATTTTTCCCGGGCCATCCATACCGATCAGGTTTCCGTCGCTGTCCATCTCGCCGATCAGCAGCCCGTCTTCATCTTCCGGATGATCCTTGATCGTCACGCTGAAGTACCATACTCCGTCTTCAAATACCATCTGATTGCCAATCATCTGATCCCGGGTATAGCCGGTTTCCTTCTCCAGCGTCGCGTATGCCATCTCCCATTCGCTGCTTTCCTCCGCGCAGGCATAAAGGCCTGTCATGCACAGCAGCAGAATCATACACACAGCAATAAACTTCAGGAAGGTCTTCATTTCACAATCTCCTTTCAGAAAACGCGAATCTGTCGCAAAGCGATTGTAGCGACAAAACACGATTCTGGCCGGCAAATGTCATCATCCAATGTTTTATTGCCATGATCCAAAGAAAGCCGCCAAAAGTTGACAGATGGACGGGGTATTTGTCCACTTTTAGAGCATCAAAAAAAGGAAGCTGTTGATAATCAACAGCTTCCCTCTTTAACTGATTGAGGATTTATCGCTGCGGTGACTCCGAAAAAAGTTGACAAATACCCCGTTCCTCTGTCAACTCTTGTCTCCCCAACGGATGAACTGGCTGTCATCCCCGATGTCCACGCTCACATACTTTTCCGCGGTCATCTTCAGGTCAAATATTTCCCGCAGCTCGGCCAGCCGCTTCATCATCGGGGAAGCGTGGTGGGCATCCAGCGCCGCCTGGTCCTTCCAGGTATCCAGCAGCAGGATCGTGCCCGGCTCATTCAGGGGCTGGAAATACTCATAGCGCACGCAGCCCGGCTCCCGCCGGATATCTCCCGCGATGCCTTCCGCTTCCATCTGCGTCACAAACGATCCGGCGGCTCCCTGCGTCCCCCGGTAATAAATCAGCATTGTTATCATTTTGGCAACCCTCCTGCCATCTTTTTCGGTATGCGGTTGTCGTCCTTTGTCCCTTACATCTTACCTGTAATCCGGCCGGAATGCAAGAGAAAGGCGAATTAACCATCGTGTCGTCGCATAGGCGACGACAAATTCTGCGATCGCTGTTACCCAAATCAAAGATTTGGACAGCTGTAGCATGGGAAGCATTAGCCACGAATGGCTCGGCGTTACCAGTGAATGGCTCGGCGTTACCAGCGCTGAAGCACTGACGCCTGCATGGACGATCTGTTACCAGTGCTAAAGCACTGACAGATCAGTCTGAAGCACTGACGCCTGCATGGGCGATCTGTTACCAGCGCTGAAGCGCTGACAGATCTGCCTTAAGCGTGGATGCTTCCTCAACAATTAACAATGCACAATTAACCGCTGCGGCGGGGAAACATTGTGGAGGCGATGGAAACGGAAGATGACAGAGGGACGGGGTTAAGGTCAAACTTCGCATGACATTAACCCCGTCCCGTCTGTCATCTTCCCGCATTGCGTGGTGAGTGTTTGACTTTGCATTTAGTGAAAGCCGCGAAAAAAGGAACGAAAAGGCGGAAGCTGAAATCAGCTTCCGCCATGGTGTCAGAATTCCAGACCTGCTCCGGGCATTTTGTCCGGCGGCAATTCCTCCGTGCCGCTGGAAGGCAGTTCCACCACTTCTGTGGGAATACCGTCCGCGTCCACCGTCACCCGGTAGTCCGGCAGGTTGGACCAGCAGCAGCGGAAGGTGACCGTATTCCCGTCAATTTCCGGTTTCCAGAAGGTTTCGTTGAAGATGGGAATGCTCCATTCTTCCGGCAGGTCCATGCCCAGGTCGGCAAAGTTGTGGAGCACCGCCACCTGCGCCAGATACAGCGGGCCGTTCTCCTCCAGTTCCATCCGTGCCCAGGTACGGTGCAGCGTATAGGTGTGGTAATAGGGTTCCCAGTCAGACTGGGTTTTGAACCGATCCAGGTCCGTGATTTCTCCCGTTACCGCGTCGACTTCCACGACCAGGTCCCTGTAATCACCGCTGTATTCCATAATCCAGAATTTCCACACCGGATTGGGCTGGGAATCAATCAGGCAGGCGACGTTGTGACTGCCTGTGCGCACTCCGGTTCCCCGGAAGGTCTTTTCCTCCGCTTCCTCCATGGTCAGCAGGCCTTCCCGCCAGGCAATCCATGGTGTGGCCTTTACCACTTTGCCTTCCATGGTTTCCGCGTCAAGATACGGGATCATGGTTCCGACCTCCGCCCAGACGTCATTGGTCCAGTCGCACTGGGGACCCCTGTCCGCTTCCATCCGGTCCATCACATTGTCCGCGGTGATCGATCCCATGTCAGACATGAGAACCTTCACCTGGTTGTCTGCCTCGCTGACCTCCGCGCGGCAGTAACCCCATTCCCTGGTTTTGCTTCCGAAACTGATTTCCCAGACAGTCCCGTTTTCCTCCTGCCGGATCGCGTTCGCGTGCCAGTCAAACTTTTCCGGATCCTCCAGCGGTATATCCTTTTGCAGCTTTTCCCGGATGCCTTCCGCGGCGATCCGCATCATTTCCTCTTTTTCACGGGTCGGCTTCGGCCGCTGCTCCTCCGCCTCTGCCGGAGCTTTCCGGCTCCTGGCGATGGCGGCCAGCACGTTCCCTTCCCGGTCCAGCGCCGCGGTATAGTAGTCAAACCGTTCCTCGCCCTGCGGCCAGGCTTCCAGGTGCCAGACGGTTCCGTCCTTCAGGGCTTCCGGATAATAATCCAGGGCCAGACGGAATTTTTCCCCGTCCGCCAGGTTCATTTCCTCGCCGTAATCCAACTGGTACATGTCATCGTTGAATTCCTCCTGAAGGGCCGCGATCATCTTCGCCTTTGCCTCTTCCTCGGTCAGGTCTCCTTCGCCTGGCATCTCCCACACCGGCCCGTCCGCAAAGCCGATGGCGACCATCATCTCATCAAACCAGTGTTTCTGTTCCAGGGTCCAGAAGGAATAGCTTCCGCCGAAAGCCTGCCGGCAGACCTCCATGATGGTCTCTTCCTCGTCAAAGCCCTCGCCGTTTTTCAGGGCCTGCATAATAGCATTGTTTTCATCAATGGTAATGCCGCTCTCATTGGCGGATCGGATACACTCCGCCAGTTCCTCCGGCGAGAATTCCGTGTTCACCTTCCAGTCCGGATCGTTTTCCTGCGCCATGGGCACCGCCACCTGCTCCACCACTTCCTTCGGGGAAAGCAGCGCCACCGCCACCGCGGTCGCCGCCGCCAGCAGCAGGACAATTGCCAGTACCAGGCCGTATGTCAGTTTCCGTTTCACTTTATTACCTCCTGTCGCGTTTTCAAAGTATTTATCACGCTGCCAGAACGTTGTTTTCAGCCCGGAAAGCTCCGCGTTCAGCGCGTGCTGAATCCGCTGTTCCAGTTCTTTATCCTTCATATGCCGCACCTCCCGTCAGCGATCCCTTCAGGAGTTCTTTTGCCTTTTCCAGCCGGCGGGACACGGTGGCCTGGGAGGTTCCCAGTGCGTCGGCTGTTTCCTGCATGGTCAGCCCCTGGAAGAAATAGAGAAGAATAACCTGTTTATATCTGTCCGGCAGCTCCATGACCGTCAGAGTCAGGGAACGGTCTTCGGGTTCCGCGGCGGCCAGCTGCGGCGGCAGCTCATCCAGCACCTTGCTCCGGTCGATATGCCGAAACCAGGCGGAGCGCCTGTAATCCTTGCAGGTGTTGACCGCTATGCGTAAAAGCCAGGCTTTATCATTGGCTATATTGTTTTTTTCGTATTCGTCCATATGTTTCCAGGCCTTGATCCAGGTATCCTGGAGCGCGTCCTCCGCCTGTCCCCTGTCGGACAGGTACAAAAAGCAGGTGCGCAGGATCGGATCTGAATAGGCTTCAATCCATTCATTCAGCCTCTGTTCACGGATCATGCCGGGTACCGCAGCATGTTCCATCGCCGATCACCTCCTTCACCTATAAAGACGAGAGGGAGGGGGAGTTTTATGCAGAAGGATGAAAAAAAGATAAAAAAACTTCAATTTGCAAAGTAAATTCCGGTTTGAGAGCTGAAGTTACTTTGAA
>R26__coassemble_366_pt1 | contig 28912 bp, 20 predicted proteins | sample R26__metabat2_high_PE_047 | metagenome-assembled genome bin R26
GCCGAAGGCGAAGACAGAGCAGAAATGACGATCGCAGGAGGTGAGCTTCTGTGATAAATACATTTAAAAAGCTCGCAGTTTTTCTGATGATTCTCGTGCTGATTCCTTGTGCCGTTAATGCCGAGAAGCTGACAAAGACCAATGAGGAAACCGGCTATATCGCGGTGATTGACGACAGCGCCGGTCTGCTGGATCCGGCGGAATACAGCGATGTGATGAACACAATGACGGGCATCACGGAGTACTGCAACGCGGGCTTTTACACCTGCCGGGACGGATCCACTGAATATGTGGGCAATAAGGCGCACGAGTGGGCAAACAGGACTTTTACGGGACATTGCACCCTGTTTATCATCGATATGACCACCAGGCAGCTGATGCTCTGGTCCAGCGATGATATGCGGAAAACCATTACCCAGACTAAGGGCAATATTATTGTGGACAACGTCTACACCTATGCTTCGGACAAAGAGTATGCCCGCTGCGCAGAGACAACCTTCAATCAGGTGCTGCGGGTGCTCAGGGGTGAAAAGATCTCCGGTCCGATGAAGTATATCAGCAACGCCCTGCTGGCGATTGTGATCGCCCTGCTGCTGGCTTACCTGCTGATTTCCGCGCGGCATGAACAGGAAGTGAAGGTCAGCCTGCCGGAGATCATCACCGCTACGGCCGGTGCGGGCGCGGTGATTGCGGCCAAGAAGCTGTCGCGCACTGTGCATCACAGCAGCGGCTCTTCCGGCGGATCCCACGGAGGATTCGGCGGAGGCGGCGGTTTCAGCGGCGGAGGCGGCTTCAGCGGAGGCGGCAGCAGCCACGGATTTTAATGAATGAAGAATGAAAAATGAAGAATGAAGAATTGGATCTGCATTCTTCTCCTGACGGATTGTGTACTTCCTGACCGTAACCTGTTTTCAACGGGTTACGGTTGGTTTATTCAGAAACAGATATTGTGAATGATGAATAGTGAAATGACATCCACGCGTTCGATGACCCGGAAGGCTTTGTCTGTGGCATGGCCGGCTATGACGGAAAGCTTTTTTGTGGCGCTGGCCGGTATGATCGATACCATGATGGTATCCGCCCTGGGCAGCTATGCCGTGGCGGCAGTAGGCCTGACCAACCAGCCCAAGTTTATCGGACTGACGCTCTTTTTCGGCATCAATGTGGCGGTTTCCGCCCTGGTGGCGCGCCGCAAGGGAGAACAGCGCCAGGACACCGCCAATGAAATCCTGCTGACGGCCATTGTGCTGGCGAGTATCGCCTGTGTAGCGGTATCGGTGCTGTTTGTGGTTTTCGCCCCGTGGATGATGGAACTGGCGGGCAGCAACGCGGATACTCATGAGGCGGCGGTAAACTATTTCCAGATTATCATGGGCGGCACGTTCTTCAACGTGATTACCATGGTGATCAACTCCGCCCAGCGGGGAAGCGGAAACACCAAGCTGTCCATGACCACCAACCTGACCAGCAGCGTGGTCAACATCATTTTCAATTATCTGCTGATTGAGGGCCATTTCGGGTTCCCGGCCTGGGGAATCCGGGGCGCGGCGATTGCTACTGTACTGGGCACGGTGGTGGCGGCCGGCATGGCGGTGGCCTCCCTGTTCCGCAGAACCAGCTATGTGCGCATTCCCCTGATGAAACAGCTGAAGCTGCGGTTTTCCCGCAGCTGTTCCAGGGCGATCTGGCACCTGGCGCTGAATACGTCCCTGGAGAATATCGCGGCCCGGATCGGCTTCCTGGCCACGGCCATGATTGCAGCGCGTCTGGGTACCGATGAGTTTGCGGCCCATAATATCGGCATGAGTATTCTGGGACTGGGTTTTTCCTTCGCGGACGGCATGCAGGTGGCGGCGGTGGCCCTGGCAGGAGAGTCCCTCGGCGCGGGACAGAAGGAAATGGCTAAACGCTACGGCAGCATCTGCCAGCGGATCGGCCTGCTGATTTCATTTATCCTGGCGCTGCTTCTGTTCTTCGGCGGCCGGTGGTTCTACGGGCTGTATTTCGATGAAGCACACATCCTGGAGATGGGCCAGATTATCTGCCGGTACCTGATGGTGATCGTACTGCTGCAGATCAGCCAGATTATCTTTACGGGCTGTCTGCGGGCGGCAGGCGACGTACGGTATGTGCTGTATGCCGCAATGATCTCGATCGCGGGAATCCGGACCCTGTCCACGCTGCTGATGGTGAATGTGCTGGGCTGGGGACTGCATGGCGTGTGGCTTGGCATCCTGGCGGACCAGCTGAGCCGGTTCATCATGGTGGCAATCCGGTTTAAGCAGGGAAAGTGGGTCGATCTGAAGATCTGATTCAGAGATTCAGACCTTCAGAAATGAAGAATGAAGAATGAAAAATGAAGAATGGTGGAAAAAATCGCACCCGGAGGGGTGCGATTTTTGTGATGATAAGCGAACCCCCGCGGGAGGTCTGCCGCGGGGGCTGCTCTTGGAAGGTGTTTTATGCTTACAATGCGAAATGCATCATAATCATTCTGTGAACAGGGGAGTGGAGTAGTAGCGGTCGCCGCTGTCGGGCAGCAGGGCTACGATGGTCTTACCCTTGTTTTCAGGACGCTTGGCCAGCTGGATCGCACCGAACAGGGCGGCACCGGAGGAGATACCCACGGAGATACCTTCGGTCCTGGCCAGCAGCTTCGCGGTGGCAAAGGCGTCAGCATTTGCGGCCTTGAAGATTTCATCATAGATCCTGGTATTCAGCACATCCGGAACGAAGCCGGCACCGATGCCCTGGATCTTATGGGCGCCTGCATGGCCTTCGGACAGCACGGGGGAATCTTCCGGCTCCAGCGCGACAACCTTGATTTCCGGATTCCGGGATTTCAGGTATTCGCCCACACCGGTCAGGGTGCCGCCGGTGCCGACGCCGGCTATGAACAGGTCAACCTTTCCGTCTGTATCGTTCCAGATTTCGGGACCGGTGGTTGCCTTATGAATAGCGGGGTTCGCGGGGTTGACAAACTGTCCGGGGATAAAGCTGTTGGGTGTTTCCTTAGCCAGCTCTTCCGCTTTGGCGATAGCACCCTTCATGCCTTTGGCGCCTTCGGTCAGCACCAGTTCAGCACCGTAGGCCTTCAGGATGTTCCGGCGTTCCACGCTCATGGTTTCAGGCATGGTCAGGATGATGCGGTAGCCCTTGGCTGCGGCGATGGAGGCCAGGCCGATACCGGTGTTGCCACTGGTGGGCTCGATGATGACAGAACCTTCCTTCAGCAGGCCTTTCTGTTCGGCATCCTCGATCATGGCTTTGGCGATCCGGTCCTTCACGCTGCCGGCGGGGTTGAAGTATTCCAGTTTCACCAGGACGGTGGCTTCCAGTCCCAGTTCCTTTTCAATGTTCACGACTTCGACCAGGGGGGTGTTCCCGATCAGTTCCAGTGATCCTTTATAAATCCTAGACATTTTGCAACCTCCTCAATGTGTTGGGCAAACTATATCATATTAAACCTAGTGAGTCAATAGGCAATAGGATTAATTATGGCTATAGGCTTCAATAAAATGGGCCTATAGCCATAATTAATCAATTAACAATTAACAATGAATAATTAACAATTGTATGGTTTACTGTATTGATGGATAAGGTGTTCCGGATCGTTGGTTGACTTTAATGAAAGAGAAGTGTAAAGTGGCGATGCAGAAACCGAAGGAGCGAAGCGCATGGAAAAAAGGAACTACCAGCGGGAAATGGAGGCCGAGATCGCAGGGCTGGAAGGCCGGCGGCCGACGCTTTTGCTGCACAGCTGCTGCGGCCCGTGCTCCAGCGCGGTGCTTGAACGGCTGACGGAGCATTTCCGGGTGACGCTTCTGTATTACAATCCTAATATCGAACCGGAGGAGGAGTATCTTCACCGGCTTTCGGAGCAGGAGCGGCTGTTGTCGCTGCTGCCGGAAAAGGTACCGATGCTGCCATGCGGGTATGACCATGAAGCGTTTGAGGCTTTCGCGCCGGCCCTGGCAGACGCGCCGGAAGGCGGGGAGAGGTGCCTGGCCTGTTTTGCCATGCGGCTGAATTATACCGCGGAGCAGGCGAAGGCTCATGGCTTTGAGTATTTCACGACCACACTGTCTGTCAGTCCGCATAAGAATGCGGACAATGTGAACCGGATCGGCGAGGAAGCAGGGAAACGGTACGGGGTGAAATATCTGTTTGCGGACTTTAAGAAGAAGAACGGGTATTTGAGGTCGCTGGAACTGTCCAGGGAGTATGAACTGTACCGGCAGGATTACTGCGGATGCAAGTACTCAAATCAGAAGAATTCTGATTTGAGTACAATGAAGAATGAAGAATGAAGAATGAATAATGCTATAGTGTTTTCTGCTTTCTTGGGAATGATGAGGTTCCTGTCAGATTCCCGAATGCGGGCGGGGAGATTCTTCGACGCGGCCTTTGGCCTTGCTCAGAATGACAGGATAATCATGAGCAATGGATATAGATATAACATATATTAACAGAGGAGAAACAGGACATGGATTTTGTAAACAGACTGGCGGGGGAGTTTAAACTGCGGCCGCAGCAGGTGCAGGCGGCGGTGGAGCTGCTGGACGCGGGGAATACGATTCCCTTTATTGCCCGGTACCGGAAGGAAGCAACCGGATCGCTGGATGACCAGGTGCTGCGGGAGATGGCTGAACGGCTGGAATACCTGCGGAACCTGGAAAAGCGCCGGGAGGAAATCGCGGGTTCCCTGGAAGAACAGGGCGTGATGACCGACGAACTGAAGGCGCAGCTGGCCAAAGCAGTGACCCTCAGCGAACTGGAGGATATTTACCGTCCCTTCCGGCCGAAGCGCCGGACACGGGCGACGATCGCAAAGGAGCGTGGGCTGGAACCGCTGGCCCTGTGGCTGATGCTGCAGCAGGCGGGAGATCCCGCGGCGGAAGCGGCGAAATATATCGACGCGGAAAAAGAAGTGTCGGACGCGGAAACGGCCCTGGCCGGAGCGCGGGATATCCTGGCGGAGACCGTGAGCGACAGCGCGGAAGTGCGGAAAGAGCTGCGGGCGCTTTTGAACCGGGAGGGCGTGCTGCGCAGCAAGGCCGCCAAAGAGGAAGACAGCGTCTACAGCATGTATTATGACTTCCGGGAGCCGGTGCGGAGCATCGCGGCTCACCGGATCCTGGCGGTGAACCGGGGCGAACGGGAGGAATTCCTGAAGGTAAGCCTGGAAGCACCGGAAGAAAAGGCCCAGGACGTGATCCGGAAGTCCTTTGTGCGCAACAGTACTCCCGCGGCGCAGCAGGTGGCGGAAGCCTGCGCGGACGCCTGGGAGCGGCTGGTATTCCCCTCCCTGGAGAGGGAAATCCGGAACGACCTGACCGACCGGGCCAACGTGAGCGCCATCAAGGTGTTCAGCGACAACCTGCACCAGCTGCTGATGCAGCCGCCGATCAAGGGCAAGGTAACCCTGGGCGTGGACCCGGGCTTCCGGACCGGCTGCAAGCTGGCGGTGGTGGATGAGAACGGCAAGGTGCTGGACACGGGCGTGGGCTATTTTACCCTGCCCGGCAACGAAGGCGGCAAAGCGGCCGCGGCGAAGCTGATCAAAGGCTTTGTGAACAAATACGGCATTACGGCAGTCGCTATCGGCAACGGCACTGCCAGCCGGGAAAGCGAACAGTTCATCGTATCCCTGCTGCCGGAACTGCCGGGAGTAGCCTATATGATCGTCAGCGAGGCGGGCGCCTCGGTATACAGCGCCAGCAAGCTGGCCGCGGAGGAATTCCCGGACTTTGACGTGACCCAGCGCAGCGCGGTTTCCATTGCCCGGAGAATGCAGGACCCGCTGGCGGAACTGGTGAAGATCGATCCGAAGGCGATCGGCGTGGGACAGTATCAGCATGACCTGAAACAGAACGAGCTGACTGCCGCCCTGGATGGCGTGGTGGAACAGTGCGTGAACCAGGTGGGCGTGGAGGTCAGCACGGCCTCGGCGGAGCTGCTGAGCCACGTGGCCGGCATCGGCCCGGCACTGGCCAAGAACATTGTGGCCTACCGGGAGGAGAACGGCATTGCCAGCCGGGCAGCCCTGAAAAAGGTACCGAAGCTGGGACCGAAGGCCTATGAGCAGTGCGCCGGCTTCCTGCGGGTGATGGACAGCAAGAATCCCCTGGACGCCACGGCGGTGCACCCGGAAAGCTACGATGCGGCGAAGCTGCTGCTGGAGAAGCTGGGATATGACATGAAGGAAATCCGGGGCGGCGCGGCGGACGTGGTGCACCGGGCCAGTCGCTACGGCCATGAAAAGCTGGCGGCGGAGATCGGCGTCGGTCTGCCGACCCTGAACGACATGCTGAACGAACTGGCCAAGCCGGGACGGGATCCCCGTGACGAGCTGCCCAAGCCGGTGCTGCGCACGGACGTGCTGGAAATGAAGGACCTGAAGCCCGGCATGGAACTGACCGGCACCGTGCGGAACGTGATTGACTTCGGCGCATTCGTGGACATCGGCGTCCACCAGGACGGCCTGGTGCACATCAGCCGGATGGCGGAGAAGTTTATCAAGCATCCCTCCGAAGTGGTGAAGGTGGGGGATATCGTGAAGGTCTGGGTCGTGAATGTGGACGAACAGAAGAAGCGCATCGCGCTGACCATGGTACAGGGAAGAATGTGATTTTCAGAGCCGCCGGAGACATTGTTTTTTGGCGGCTTTTGAATTGCGGGAAAGATTGACACACCAGGGGTTCGGCGCTAAAATAACTTGTTGTGTTTTTTGACACAAGTATGACGACCGGAGGAAGACAAAATGGCTTGTACAGCGATCGTTGGAATCAACTGGGGCGACGAAGGAAAAGGCCGCATGGTGGACCTGCTGACGGAGCAGATTGACATTGTGGTGCGTTATCAGGGCGGCGGAAACGCCGGCCACACCGTGATCAATGAATACGGGAAGTTTGCCCTGCATCTGCTGCCCTCCGGTATTTTCCGGAAGAATGTGATCAACATTCTCGGCAACGGCGTTGCCATGGACCCGGAAAGCCTGATGACCGAGATTCAGGACGTGGCCGCCAAGGGTGTGGCCGTGACGCCTGAAAACCTGAAGATCAGCGACCGTGCCTCCCTGCTGATGCCCTGGCACCGCCGGCTGGACGAGCTGGAGGAGCAGCGCCTGGCGGACAAGAAGTACGGTTCCACCAAGCAGGGTATTGCCCCCTTCTATTCTGACAAGTATCAGAAGAAGACCGTGATGGCGGGCGAACTGTTCTATCCGGAACGGCTCCGCGCACACCTGAAGGACCTGATGGAGTGGAAGAACCTGATCATCAAGGGCGTATACGGCGCGGAACCCTATACCTGGGATGAGATTGAAAACTGGCTGAACACCAGCTGCGAAGCCATTAAGCCTTATATCTGCGATACCGGAGACCTGCTTCGGGAAGCGGAGGAGAACGGCAAGCGGATCATGTTTGAGGCCCAGCTGGGCTCCCTGCGTGACCTGGATCACGGCATTTATCCGATGACCACCTCCTCCAACACCATCGCGGCCTATGCGCCCGTTGGCTCCGGTCTGCCGGGAGCGAAGCTGGACCGCATTGTAGGCGTGGTGAAAGCATACTCCACCTGCGTGGGCGAAGGCCCCTTCACCTGCGAAATGTTCGGTGAGGAAGCGGAAAAGCTGCGTGAAGCAGGCAACGAATACGGCGCCAAGACCGGCCGGCCCCGCCGCGTGGGTCCGGTGGACCTGGTGGCCACCCGCTACGGCGTACAGGTGCAGGGCGCGACGGAAATCGCCCTGACCAAGCTGGACGTGCTGAGCTACCTGGATGAGATTCCGGTGTGTGCCCACTACGAGCGCAACGGCGAAATGACAGACAAGTTCCCCTTCCCGGCGGCACTGGAGGAGTGCAAGCCTGTGATCGAGACCGTGAAGGGCTGGAAGAAGGACATCAGCGGCGTACGCACCTGGGAAGACCTGCCGGAGGAAGCCAAAGCCTATGTACAGATGATCGAGAAAGCCATCGGCTGCCCGATCCGCTGGGTTTCCGTGGGACCGGAGCGGGAAAGCATCATTACCAGATGGTGATGATGGAATGAAAAATGAAGAATGAAGAATGAAAAATTATAAGCATAGAATGCTGAAAGACTGGTTGAGAGAGGGAAAACGATGACACAGCAGTATGAGACTCCACTGTCCTCCCGGTATGCTTCCAAATACATGCTGGAGCTGTTCTCCTCCGATACGCGCTACCGGACCTGGAGACGCCTGTGGGTGGCGCTGGCCAAGGCGGAAATGGAACTCGGCCTGCCGGTAACGCAGGAACAGGTGGACGAACTGGCCGCCCATATCGAGGATATCGATTATGAGTGCGTGCGGGAGCGGGAAAAGGAAGTCCGTCATGACGTGATGGCCCATGTGTATGCCTACGGCAAGGTTGCGCCTTCCGCGGCGGGCATCATCCACCTGGGCGCCACCAGCTGCTATGTGACCGATAACGCCGACCTGGTGATTTACCGGGACGGCCTGAAATATCTGCGCGGAGAGCTGCTGGGCGCGATGAAGAGCCTGTGCGCCTTCGCCGAAAAGTACAAGGATCTGCCCACCCTGGGCTACACCCATTACCAGCCGGCGCAGCCGGTAACCGTGGGCAAGCGAGCCTCCCTGTGGCTGCAGGACCTGGCCTCCGACCTGGAGGAGATCGATTTCGTAATCGATCACCTGCGCTTCCTGGGCTGCCGGGGAACAACCGGCACCGAAGCGAGCTTCATGGACCTGTATGAAGGGGATGAAGCGAAGATTGATGAAATGAACCGCCGCATCGCGGGGACCTTCGGTTTTACCGAATGCTTCACCGTCAGCGGACAGACCTATCCCCGGAAGACCGACGCCCGGATCCTGAACGCGCTGAGCGCCCTGGCCCAGAGCTGCTACCGGATGGCGAACGACATCCGCCTGCTGCAGCATGACCGCCAGATTGACGAGCCCTTCGAGGAAAACCAGATCGGTTCTTCCGCCATGGCCTACAAGCGGAACCCCATGCGCTGCGAGCGCGTGTGCTCCCTGGCCCGTTACCTGATGGCTGACGCCATGAACGCTCCGCTGACCGCCTCGGTCCAGTGGATGGAACGGACGCTGGACGACTCCGCCAACCGGCGGATCTCCCTGCCGGAAGCCTTTCTCTGCGCGGATGCGATCCTGCGCCTGATCCGGAACATTGCCGGCGGCCTGCGGGTGAACGAAAAGGTGATCGACAAGACCCTGCGGGAATACATGCCCTTCCTGGCCACCGAGAACCTGATGATGGAAGCGGTGAAGCGGGGCGGAAACCGGCAGCAGCTGCATGAAATCATCCGCCGCTGCTCCATGGCCGCAACAGAAAAGATGAAGCAGGGCGAACCCTGCGACCTGCTGGCACGCCTGGCCGCGGAGAAGGACTTCGGCCTGACCGAAGAGGAAATGCGCTCCGTGCTGGATCCGGCAAAATATACCGGCCGCTGCGGCGCCCAGGTGACCGCCCTGGCGGACAAGCTGCGTCCGCTGTTCGCGGAAGCCGCGGAAACGAAGGACTCCATCGATCTGTAATTCATGGAGAATGAAGACATGCTTCGTCCGGAAGGACAGAAGAGGGTAACTGTTATGCATATGCGAACCAAGAAATGGGCCAGACCTGAACTTCAGGCCTGCCCGTTCTTTATAGACGCGATCAAGGGACCGGAGGCGAAGACCGGCGCGCTGCGGGGCACCTGGCGGCCTCGATTTGCCAGGCCGGAGCTGCCGCTGCACATTGAGATGGGCTGCGGCAAGGCCGTGAGCACGGCGAAAATGATCGCGGAAAACCCGGAAATCAACTTTATAGCCGCGGACCTGAGCGCGGACATCCTGGGCGTGGCCCGGCGGAATATCACGGACGCCTGCGGGGAGAACCCGGGCAACGTCCAGCTGGTGATGGCGGATATCTGCTTTGTGGACCAGATGTTCGGACCGCAGGAGCAAGCTGAACGCATCTATATTCATTTCTGCAATCCCTGGACGGAACATCCGAAACACGAGAAGCGCCGGCTGACCCATCCGCGGCAGCTGATGCAGTACCGCACCTTCCTGAAGGAAAGCGGGGAGATCTGGTTCAAGACGGATGACGATACCCTGTTTGAAGACTCCCTGGCGTATTTTGAACTGTGCGGTTTTGAACCGGTGACAATCGGCCGGGACCTGCACGCAGACGGCTTTACGCCCAACTATATCAGCGAACACGAGGAAAAATACACGGCCCTGGGCATTCCGATCAAGTACGGCGTTTTCCGGATGAAGCCGGAAACCCCGGATTTTGACCCGACCCGGTTCCGTCTGACTCCCGGCGTGAAAAAAGAAGCGATTGAGAGAATGAACCGTGGTATAATCCTTTCACACGGGGAAGAATAATCTGAAAGCCCGGTCAGGAAGCCGGGCAGCGATCCTGTTTTCAGTTTTCAGCCGATAGAAATGTCCGGAAGGAACAAGGATATCCTTTCCTATTGTAAAGGAAGCAGGTGAACAGCAGACCATGAAAAGAGAACATAACGGAAGAATCAGGATAGAGCGGCTTTTTCTGCTGCTCTATATTCCGTTTGTGCTGGCAATGACGCTGGTCATGCCCCTGGGCGCGCCGCCGGATGAGCAGGCGCACCTGCGGCAGATCTGGCTGCTGAGCACCGGACAGACCGGAACGGAAAACTGCGTCTATCCGGAAAACCTGCGGAACCTGCTGGCGGATTCCGCAGGCGGAACGGAAGCAAGCGTCCTGAAGGAGGAAGACCTCCGGACGGCACGGCTTTCCGAAGCAACCGTAACGGAACCCGGGAACGAGGCTACCGGTATTTATCCGCTGGCCGCCTACCTGCCGCAGAGCCTGATCATGTTCCTGACAAGACTCTTTACAGACAAAATCCGCCTGCTGCTGTACAGCGCGCGGATCGGCAGTATGCTGGTGACAGGGTTGCTGTTCTATTTTGCGATCCGGCGGAGCCCCGCGGGGAAAACGGTTCTTCTGGCGATTGCCCTGCTGCCGCTGACGCTGCAGGAAGCGGCTTCCGCCTCCTGCGACGGCATGGTGATCGCGGGAATCAGCTGGATTACTGTTGAACTGCTCAGGCGTATCGGCACCATCGGCAGACGGACACCCGGCGACTCCCTGCGGTTTGCCGGGATGGGCGTCCTGGCGGTGCTGTGCAAGCTGACCTACGCGCCGGTGCTGCTGCTGGGACTGATGCCCGGGGCGTCAGACGGAGAAGCCAAAAAGCAGAAACGCAGGGAGAACCTGCTGATGGCCGCGGGCTTCCTGGCGGCGGCCGTGCTCTGGTACGTGCTTTCCATTATGAGACTTTCCGCCCGGCAGGGGATGACGGGCGAGGCGATGAACCGGCTGGGCCGGGTGCTGGCCAATCCCCTGACATTGATCGGCATGCAGGTCCGGACACTGATTCACCAGGCGCCGGGATGGATCCGGCAGCTGTTCGGCGTTTTCGGCCGGCTGGACGTCTTTTCTCCCTGGCCGCTGACCATTCTGCTGGGCGTTTCCTTCCTGGGCGTGGCGCTGACGGACGCCGGAACGGGCGGATTACTTCCGGAAAAGAAAGAGAGAAGAAAACTCCTGATCCTGCTGATCCTGGCGGTGCTGCTCTGCTGGACGCTGCTGTCCGGCGCGCTGCTGGTCTGGTGGACCGGGGAGGACTCCGCGGTGATCAAGGGCATCCAGGGACGTTACTTCCTGCCTTTCCTGTTCTGCCTGCTGCTGTGCCTGCCGAAGGTGAGAATCCGGAGCCTGGAGAGGGACGGGAAAGCACCGGTGAACGTACAGGACATTGCGCTGGCAGTATACCTGCTCTGCTCGGCGGCGACCATTGTGCTGCTGGGGATCAGGCTCTGATCCGGCGGGCTATAAACTCAGAATGCATAAAATGGACCCAAATGAATGAATAATCGGTATTCTTATGCATAATATTCACAAATAACAAAAATAATTGTATAAAAATGCAAAAAATGTGTTGACAAGGGTGTATGCAGGTGCTATACTGTGCCCAATCCAAAGAGAAACAAGGAGGATACTACAATGAAGAAGATTCTTGCGATGGTTCTGGCGCTGGCAATGCTCCTGAGCGTGGCTGCGGCTTCCGCTGAACTGACGACACTCGAAGCCGGCAAATTCGTTTATGCGACCAGCCCGGACTTCCCGCCTTTTGAAAGCACGGATGACGAAGGTACCGTGATCGGTATCGAGCCCGACATCCTGGCCATTATCTGTGAGAACCTGGGACTGACCGCTGAACCCTATGCCATCGACTTTGACAGCGCTTTGGTTGCCCCAGGCGCCGGCAAGGCTGACGCGGTGGTTTCCGGCGTGACCGTGAAGGAAGAACGCAAAGCCACCCTGGAGTTCACCATTCCTTATGTGACGATCGTGCAGGGCGTCGTGTTCAAGAGCGGTGCTGACATCACCATGGACAACCTGGGCGACAAGATCATCGGCGTGCAGAGCGGCACCACGGGCCAGATTGAAGCCACCGATCACTTCGGTGAGGATCATGTGAGCGCTTATGACAAGTACTCCCTCGCTTTCCAGGCGCTGCAGAACGGCCAGATCGACTGCATCATGGTGGACGACATGGTCGGCGCCGCCTATGTGAAGCAGATCCCCGGCCTGGAGATGATCTCCACCGGCTATGATCCTGAGAACTTCGCTTTCGGATTCGCCAAGGGCAACACCGCACTGGTGGACGCTTTCAACGCTGAACTGCAGAAGCTGATCGATGACGGCACCATTGAGCAGATCATCCTGAAGTGGAACGAGTAATACAGAAGGCTGAAAGCAATTTCACGCCGGAAGGAAAAGGCAAAATGCCTTTTCCTTTCTGCGTTATTACCGCAGCTTCCCATTATCAATCTGTGAAGGAGAGGATCCGTTTCCATGGAACAGTTTACGGCATGGAAAGCGCTGATGTCCGCCGGTGAACCCACCACCCTGTGGCAGCAGTTCTATGTTCTTTTTTATCAGGCGTTCATCGAGAATGACCGCTGGAGACAGTACCTCAACGGCGTAGTCACCACGCTGTATGTGACGGTGCTTGCCCTGCTGCTGGGCGTGATCCTCGGCGTCATTGTCGCTGTGATCCGTACGGCGCATGACCAGCAGCGTTCCGGGCACAGGAACCCGGTGCTGGGCTTTGTAAACGCTCTGCTGAAGACCTACGTGACCGTGATCCGCGGCACGCCGATGATGGTGCAGCTGATGATCATGGGTCTGGTGATCTTTGCGTCCAGCCGGGATTTCGTGATGGTCGGCGCGCTGACGCTGGGCATCAACTCCGGCGCCTATACGGCGGAGATCATCCGCGGCGGCCTGATGAGCGTGGACCAGGGCCAGATGGAAGCCGGACGAAGCCTGGGCATGAACTATACAGACACCATGCGGTTTGTGGTGGTGCCCCAGGCCATTAAGGCGATCCTGCCTGCCCTGGGCAATGAGTTCATTGTGCTGCTGAAGGACACCTCCCTGATCAGCGTCATCGGCGGCAAGGAGCTGCTGTATGCGGCCCGCAGCGTAGCAGCGCGGAACTATGAACCCATGTACCCCTATGTGGGTGCGGCGATTATCTACCTGCTGCTGGTCATGCTGTTTACCTGGCTGCTGGGAATCTTTGAGAGGAGGCTGCGCGCAAGTGATAGACGTTAAAAACCTGACCAAAAGCTTCGGCAATCTGGAAGTGCTCAAGGGCGTCAGCCAGCACATCAACAAAGGTGAACGCGTGGTGCTGATCGGGCCCAGCGGCAGCGGAAAATCCACTTTCCTGCGCTGCCTGAACCTGCTGGAAACCCCGACAAGCGGTGAGATTGTTTTCGAAGGCCAGTCCATTACGGATGAGAAATGCGACATCAACAAAATCCGCCAGAAGATGGGCATGGTGTTCCAGCATTTTAACCTGTTCCCCAACATGACGATCCTGAAGAACATCACGCTGGCGCCTGTGCGGACAGGCCTGATGAACAAGGAACAGGCGGAAAAGAAGGCGCGGGAGCTGCTGAAGCGCGTCGGCCTGGAGGATAAGGCGGACAGCTATCCCGCCCAGCTCTCCGGCGGACAGAAACAGCGGATCGCCATTGTGCGGGCCCTGTGCATGCAGCCGGAAGTGATGCTCTTTGACGAGCCGACCAGCGCCCTGGACCCGGAAATGGTGGGCGAGGTGCTGGACGTAATGAAGGAACTGGCCAAGACCGGCATGACCATGGTCTGCGTAACGCACGAGATGGGCTTCGCCCGCGAGGTGGCGGACCGGGTGCTGTTCATGGATGAGGGAAAGATCCTGGAGGAGGGCACTCCCGCAGAAATTTTCACCAGTCCGAAAGAACAAAGAACTAAGGATTTCTTAAACAAAGTTTTGTGATATAATCATGTCATTCAGAGCAATGTTCTGAATGACATTTTTCCATGGAGGAAAAGGAATGCCGTCTTTAACCAAACTGATGTCCCTGGTGGCTGCCGCTTCCATGATGGTTTCCGGTGCCCTGAACACCGCGGCGCCGCATAACGACGTGAACGGACTGCTGTTCCTGACCAACCGCCAGTATACGGTTTCCGCCGCCTATGAACCGCGTGACCTGGAAATGAGCGACGTACCCGGACAGGTGCGCCGCATGCGCCGGGAGGCCGCAGCGGCACTGCGGGAGATGTTCCAGGCCTGCAAGGAGGAAACGGGCATGACGCTGCTGTCCATCAGCGGGTACCGTTCCTACGAGAAACAGGAGGGCATCTATAAGAGAAAACTGCGCACGGTCAAGGGAAACGTGGCCAAGGCGCAGGAGTTTGTCGCTCCGCCCGGAGCCAGCGAACACCAGCTGGGCGTAGCCATGGACGTGGGCCAGAAGCATAAGATTAACCTGGAGATCTCCTTCGGGGAGACTGAGGGCGGAAAATGGTGCCGGGAAAACTGCTGGCGTTTCGGCTATATCCTCCGGTATGACGAGCCCTGGGAGGAAATCACCGGATACAAGTATGAGCCCTGGCATTTCCGCTACGTTGGCAAGGAATACGCGAAGGAAATCCATGAGGCCAATATTCCGCTGGAGACCTGGCTGATCGGCCACCGGGTGAAGGTGCTGCGGGAACTGCTGGGCGTTCCGGAGGAAACGCTGGCCCAGGCCGGAAGCTTTTCCGTAACGGATGAATGATAAGATCAAGTAAAGGATACTGTATGAAGAGAATTTGCTGTTTGCTGCTTGCCCTGGCCCTGCTCCTGCCCGTATTCGCGTTTGCGGAACTGGACGAGGAGGAAGAACTGATCATCGAGGAAGTGTACGAGGATGAGGAGACTGAAGAGAGCGTACAGACCTCTTCGGCTCCTGAATGGGATTTCCCGGTGGCGCTGGAGGATATGGATCCGGAATATATTGTCCTGGCCAACAAGCATTACCTGCTGGACAAGAAATATGTGCCCAAGGATCTGGTGAAGGTTCCCTCCAAGCCGGACAAGGGTGGAATCTCCTGGGCCGTGAAGCCCAAGGACGGCCAGAAGCTGCGCAAGGCGTGCTCCGACGCGCTGTGCGAGATGAACGCGGCCATTCGCGAGGCCGCTGAGGAAAACGGATACCGGAAGCTGTACCTGAAGAGCGCCTACCGGTCCTATTCCACCCAGAAGACCATGTACAACAACCGCCTGAAGAAGAATCACGGCAAGGATGACGGATGGGTTTCCAAGCCGGGCGCCAGCGATCACCAGACGGGCCTGGGCTGCGACGTGGTGCCTTCCAACTGGAAGGACAAGGCCATGAATGATAAAATGATGAAGGAGCCGGAGTGCCAGTGGATGGCAGATCACTGCAAGGAGTTCGGCTTCATCATCCGTTATCCGGCGGACAAACAGGAGATCACCGAGATCAACACGGAACCCTGGCACCTGCGCTATGTGGGCATTCCAGTGGCCACATACATCATGGAGAACGGCCTGTGCCTGGAGGAGTTCACCGAACAGCTCCAGCAGGCGATTCAGGACTATCTGGAAGCCGGCGGAGACCGGGCGAAGGTGGAGAAGTTTATCCAGACGCCCACGGAAGAGTAAATTCATAATTCACAATTCATAATTCATAATTATGAGTTACCCAGCGCATGATGAAGAAATGATAAAGGAATTGCAGTATGAAGTTATTGATTGTGGACGATGAGGCGAGAATCCGTGCCCTGATCGCCAAATATGCCGCCTTTGAGGGCTATGAGACCGAAGAGGCGGAGAATGGCATGCAGGCCGTGGAGAAGTGCCGCCAGCGCCATTATGACCTGATTATCATGGATGTGATGATGCCGGAACTGGACGGCTTCTCCGCAGTGCGGGAAATCCGGAAAACGGATCCCGTTCCGGTGATCATGCTCTCCGCCCGCGGGGAGGAATATGACCGGATTCACGGCTTCGAGCTGGGAATTGACGACTATGTGGTGAAGCCCTTCTCTCCCAAGGAGCTGATGATGCGCGTGGGCGCCGTGCTCAAGCGCAGCGGAGAAGCGGAGAAGAAGGCGGAGGAAACAGTTTCCGTCGGCGGCCTGACGGTGGACTTCACGGCCCGCCGGGTGCTGGTGGACGGCGTGGAGGCGGAACTGAGCCCGAAGGAATACGACCTGTTGTTCTATATGATCCGCAACCGGGGCATTGCCCTGACGCGGGAAAAGCTGATCAGCGATGTGTGGGGCTATGATTTCTTCGGGGACGACCGGACGCTGGACACCCACATCAAGCTGCTGCGCAAGCAGCTGGGGCCCTATGCGGACAAGATCACAACGCTCAGAGGGGTAGGCTATCGTTTTGAGAAGGAGTAATCTGGCTTACCGGGAGGAATTCCTCGCCGGCCGGGTCGGTATCCGGGCAAAGATCCTGATTTATCTCGCGGTTTTCGCGGGATTTATCATTTCCACGGTCTGGATGCTGCAGGGCGTGCTGTTCCGGAACCTGTACCGGGGCGCGACCGTGATCCAGATTGAGGACGCCGTGCGGACCCAGTTCCTGCTGACGGTGGGCGCCATTGTGCTGGCAACGGTGCTGGTGGGCTTTACCATGGCCAGGAGCATCTCGGAGCCTATTATTGAGACCAGCGAGGCGGCCAGGGAACTGAGCCGTTCCCGCTATACCCGTCCGCCCCACAGCGGCGGCTACCGGGAGATCGCGGAGCTGAATGACACGCTGGTGCGGGCAGCGGAGGACCTGGGCAAGGTGGAGGACCTGCAGCGGGAGCTGATCGCCAATATCAGCCATGACCTGCGCACGCCCCTGACCATGATTGAAGGCTATGCCGAGGCCATGCGGGATATTCCTGAGGAAGTGACCCCGGAAAACATGCAGATCATCATTGACGAAACGAACCGCCTGAGTTCCATGGTCAATGAGGTACTGGATTTCAGCCGGCTGCGCACCGGCAACCTGGAACTGGAGAAAAAGCCCTTTAACCTGACAGAGGAGATCCGGGAAATCTGCAACAGGATAGGACGGATGACCTCCGTAGACGGCTATACCGTGGTGTTTGAGCCGGCGGAGGATCGGACGGTGGTCGGGGACCGGGGACGCATCGGACAGGTGCTGTACAACCTCCTGGGAAACGCCCTGACCTATACCGGCGCGGATAAGACTGTCCGGATCACCCAGCGGGACACGGCCGCCGGCATCCGCGTGCAGATTTCTGACAGCGGGGAAGGCATTCCCGCGGACGAGCTGCCCTTTATCTGGGACCGGTATTACCGCAGCCGGGAGAACCACCGCCGCGCCGTGATCGGCAGCGGCTTGGGCCTGAACATCTGCCGCGGCATCCTGGAAAAGCACGGGGCGGATTACGGCGTGCGGAGCGAGGAAGGAAAGGGCACCACTTTCTGGTTTGTCCTGCCGGTGAATCCGGAAGGGGAGAAGGCCTGAACGGCCGATGCCATCCTGTGAATTAAAGAAAGCATAAAAAAACGACCGATGCGTTTGCATCGGCCGTTGTTTGTGAGCGGGTGATGGGAATCGAACCCACGTGACCAGCTTGGAAGGCTGGAGCTCTACCATTGAGCTACACCCGCAAATGGAGCGGTAGACGGGACTCGGACCCGCGACATCCACCTTGGCAAGGTGGCACTCTACCAACTGAGCTACTACCGCATATCTGGGGAACCGGGAAACTGTGCGGACGAAGAGACTCGAACTCTTACGCCTTTCGACACCAGATCCTAAGTCTGGCGCGTCTGCCATTCCGCCACGCCCGCAGGACAGAACCGGCGAAAGCAGAGGAAAGTGACCCATTGGAGATTCGAACTCCAGACACCTTGATTAAAAGTCAAGTGCTCTGCCAACTGAGCTAATGGGTCATGAAGCTGGGGTGGCAGGGCTCGAACCTACGAATGCGGGAGTCAAAGTCCCGTGCCTTACCACTTGGCTACACCCCAACGTAGGTAATCTGCCAGCTTAACGCCGTTAGACGGAAAAATGGGGTGAGTAGTGGGACTCGAACCCACGGTCTTCAGAGCCACAATCTGACGCGTTAACCAACTACGCTATACCCACCATATGATTGGCGCGCCTGGAGGGACTCGAACCCCCGGCCCACGGCTTAGAAGGCCGTTGCTCTATCCAACTGAGCTACAGGCGCATGCCACAGGACGGCTTCCGATCTTATCGGCGCTTTCAGTGGAAACCTGCCGTTTCCGCTGACAGATACGTATTATATCACTGTGATTTTGCTGTGTCAACCGATTTTTCACCATTACACATTGACAAAACAACAGCGGAAGTTTATGCTATCCGCGTGCGAGGTGAACAGACGGTCGCAGGCCTTCGGGAATGAGGAAAGTCCGGGCACCGCAGGGCAAGGGTGCCGGCTAACGGCCGGCGGAGGCGACTCCAGGGAGAGTGCAACAGAAATAAACCGCCGTCCTTCGGGACGGTAAGGATGGAAAGGCGAGGTAAGAGCTCACCCGCGAACCTGGTAACAGGTCTGCGCTGTAAACCCCACCCGGTGCAAGATGCAATGGGGGCAAGTCGGCGGCCCGCCGCGTCCCCCGCGATCGCTTGAGCCGTACGGTAACGTACGGCCTGGATAGATGACCGTCCAATACAGAACCCGGCTTATGGTCACGCTCGCACAACGTGAAAAAGCTCTCCGCACAGGAGAGCTTTTTCTGTTCCTTCAGGCCTTATTTCATTTCAGTCAGGATTTCGCCGTTCCGCAGGGTCACCAGAATACCGGTTTGGGAATCCTGGGTGATCAGGACCGGGATCCCCATGTTTTTCAGCTCTTTGAGAACCCGCGGATCGGGTGTGTCCGGTTCATCCTCGGTGTTGGTGGAGATCACAGCCAGGGAGGGGTTCACCGCCGCCAGAAGGGCACGGCTGGTAGCGTCGCCTTCGCCGTGGTTGCCGATCTTCAGCACGTCCGCATGGGGGATGACGCCGGCCTTCAGCAGGGAATCCTCTTCCGGGAATTCCATATCGCCCGTCAGCAGGATACTTCCGCCGCCGCCTTCCGCCAGCAGCACCAGGGAATTGTTGTTTTCCAGCTCCTCGTCCTTTTCCAGCGGGCCGATGACCGTCAGCTTTCCGCCGTCCAGCGGCAGCTCATCCCCCGCGAAGAGGAAGCTGTAGGTGTAATCCGTCTTTTTGATCGCCTTTTCCACCGGATGCTTTCCGTCTTCCTTCTTCAGCACGTAATGTCCGGCAGCGTAGATATTCTCCACAACGATTTCCGATTCCAGCAGCGCCTTCAGCCCGCCGGTGTGGTCCGCGTGGGTATGGGTCAGGATGACGCCGGTGAGCCGGGTAATTCCTTCCTTCCGCAGAGCGTCCAGCAGCATGTCGGAGTTTTTCTTCACCCCTGTATCAATCAGGTAGGCGCTCTTTCCGCTGCGCAGCAGCAGCGCATCCGCCTTGCGTACGTTGATGGCCATCAGGGACATTTCCGTTCCTTCCGCCGTTTCTCCGCAGCCTGCGGAGAAGAGCATGGATAGAAGCAGAACAGATGTCAGCAGTATTTTCTTCATTCGTTTCCTCCTTCCGGACGTCTTTCACTAAAGAAACGATTCAGCAGTTCCTTACATTCCTCACCGGCATCAGACTGTTCCCAGACCGTATGTCCGTGAAGCAGCGGATCCGCGGGAAGATCATAAATGCTTCCGCAGCAGCCGGATTCCGGATCCGCGGCGCCGAAAACGCAGCGGCCCAGCCGGCTCATGAGCAGGGCGCCTGAACACATGGGGCAGGGCTCCAGGGTCACATACAGGGTGCAGTCCTTCAGGCGCCAGTCCCCAAGCCTGGCAGCGCCGTTGCGCAGGCACAGGATCTCCGCGTGGGCGGTGGGATCCTTCTGCGCCTCCCGCCGGTTATGATCCGCCCAGAGGAGGGTATCACCGTGATAAAGCGCGGCGCCGACGGGCACTTCGCCCTCGGCAAAGGCCTTGCGGGCTTCTTTCAGGGCTTCCTGCATTCCGGCCCGGTCCTGCGCGTTCATGGCGTTTCCCTCCTTTCAGGATCAATCCCTGTCTGCCTTCATTATTATGGAGACGGGGGAAAATGTCAACATGGGAAGAAATAGGATAATTACAGACAAATGCGGTTACACACAGGAATAATTACCTGGGTATCGAGATGCCGATCGGGCACTATACCGGGTAACGGTTATGTAACTGTGGTGTGACTTTCACTGAAAAGCCGTGTAATCGTCATGCAGAAGATGCAGGTAGGGCGCGGAGCGGCCTGCAACCGATACATGAATAAAAAACTTACATGGAATCGCATGCTCATGTAACAAAGTACTTGCAAAATGGGATACAGACTGCTAAAATGTAACCGTATTGTGATTTGTGAACAGCATTTGATTTCCATGAAACATTTACGCAATATTTTCGGACGCGGATCCTAAACTACTCCAGAGCATGAGGCATGAGGGGGAACACCCATGGCAGATACCATTCGCATTCAGATGATGGACCACTTCCTTATCTATATAGATGAGAAAAAGACGGATCAGCTGGCGGTCAAGTCCAAAAAGGGCGCGGCCCTGGTTCAGTATCTGATCCTGAACGAAGGGGAGCGGGTCCCGAACCAGAAACTGCTGGCTGCCCTGTGGGACGAGGAAAAGAGCACGAACCTGAAAACGCTGGTCAGCCGCCTGCGCGTTCTGCTGAACCAGATCGATCCGGAGCTGGGCGCCTGCGTGGTTTCCGACCGCGGCGCCTATCACTGGCAGTGCCCGGAAAACATGACCATTGACATGTACGAGATCGATTCGATCTTTAACCGCCTGGCGGAGAACAATGTGCCCCAGGCCGAGCTGCGCCGCCTGTACAACCAGCTGCTGGAAAAGTACCAGGGCGACCTGCTGCAGCATTCCGAGCAGAACGAGTGGGCGCTGGCCAAGGCCACCACGATGCACAACAAGTACATGGCGGCTGTCTATGCCTACATTGAAATGCTGAAGGCCAGCGGACAGTACGCGGACATCGTCAGCATCTGCCGCCGTGCACTGGATGTGGATTCCTTCGATGACCGTCTCCATATGGAACTCATGTCCGCCCTGATCAAGATCAACCGGACCGGCGAAGCCCTGGTGCAGTATAAGCACGTGGTTCAGCTGAACTACCACTACCTGGGCGTCCAGCCCAGCGAAGACCTGCAGGAGTTCTACAAGCAGATCGTCTCCGCCGGCAAGACCCTGGACTTCAACCTGGAATCCATCCGCAACGAACTGCGTGAAAGCGGAGAGCGCCGCGGCGCCTTCGTTTGCGAATACACCGTGTTCAAGGAAATCTTCAACCTTCAGATGCGGAACCTGGAACGCCTGGGCGCGACCATGTTCCTGGCAATCATAATGGTGTCTCCCTACAACGATAAGGAAATCGACACTATGAGGCAGAACAATATCATGAACGGCCTGCTGGAGATCCTGACGAAGAACCTGCGCAAGGGCGACACCATTACCCGGTTTGCCCCCACGGTTTTCGCACTGCTGCTGCCCACAGTGAACTACAACACCGGCGGCATGGTCCTCGAACGGATCAAACGGGTGTTCTACCGCAGCTATCCCAACAGCAATATCGTCTTCAACTACCGCGTCGGTCCCCTGAACTCCCAGAACATGACTTCGGATCATCCGGAGATCGAACCCAGACTGGAGTAAGGAATCTGAACCGGCCGCCAAATGTTCATCCGGCGCCCCGAAAGGGGCGCTTTTTTTGTGCGCAAAACACGAAAAATCAATTTATCAATGTAACTGAATAAAGAGATAAACAGGTAAAAAAGGGAAATAAAGGGAATGAAAGGCAAATAAAAAACAGAAAAAACAGATAGGTTTTTACAAACGAAAAAGAGGCACCAGAGTGACGAAGTCACAAGGATTACATGGCAAAATGGCCAAAAATGGGATGTAATTAACGATGCGGAAAACGGACTGCAAAAACCGCTGAAACGCTTGATTAACAAAGTTTTGTATGTTAGGATTATATGAATAGGTGCAACTATTAAACGTTTGCACTGTTACGCATGACAAACTAACGATTACATGAATAGTTACATGAGATGATTAAAAGACGTGATTCATTTTATCTTCGTAAAGGAGACGGGACTATGAAAAATCGTTTCATTCGGAAGTTTTTCGTGATCTGCGCCGCGATGCTGTTCGTCTGCGCTGTTTCCGTATGGGCAGCCGCAGAAGAAACAACACCTGCCACTCCGACGGATCTGACGCCTGCTGAAATGGCGGATTCCGTACCGGGAACCACAGAACCGGAAACAACTGAACCGGAGACCACGGAGCCGGACACAACGGAGCCGCAGGATCTGGTGAATGAGACAATCGAACCGGAAGACCCGGCAGAGGATGAGGAAGCAGCGGACGCTGTGGAACTGATCATCACCAAAGCTGTACGCGTCGGCGACTCCTGGAGCGGAGTAATGAAAAAAACCAAGCCCGCCATCCTGAAACTGGATGTGGCTCAGGCTCAGCAGGTGAACCTGCTGGTCCAGGGCCGTCATGTCTGGATTGCCGTGGAGAAAGCCGACAGACTGACGGAGAATCCCGCCAGAACCCTGACGGAAAACAGCAAGGCAATCATAAGCTGGCATGCTGAAGCGGGTTCCTACCTTATTACAATGGGACCGGTTGAACCCAATCTGATGGCCAAAGCCAACGTGTCCATCCTGGATGACGTTGCCTATGCCGAATGGCTGGCACAGCAGCAGGCAGAGGAAGTCGCGGAAGAAGAACCGGCCGAAGTGACAGAAGAAACTGAAGAACAGGCAGAAGAATCTGCTGAGGAACCCGAAGAAACCGAAGAAAGCGAAGAACCGGCTGAAGAGACAGTTGAAGAGATTCCCGAAGAAGAAACAGACGAAACTGAAGAAACAACTGACGAGCCGGATGAAATAACAGAAGAAGAGGAAGAAACGACAGAGACTCCGGCCGATGAGGAAGAGACCGGGGAAGAACCTGCTGGGGAACTGGAAGAAATAACTGAAGAAGAACCTGCCGAGGAATCTGAAGATGGGCAGGAAGATCTCGAAGAAACCGGAGAGGAAACAGAAGAAAACATACCAGAGTCTGAAATGACACCTGAAAGGCATATCAGGGTTGATGTGACTTGGGATGTGCCGGATCCGATTATCGGAGATACAGCTCATTTTGAAGCTGTTATGGAAGGATATGACGAACTGCAGTATACCGTGCAGTGGCAGTACAGTCCGGACGAAACAACCTGGTACGATATACCCAATGAAACCAACACCACAATGGATGTCGTCGTTACTCCTGAAAACAATACAGTATACTGGAGAATACTGGTATACGTGGAGGAGAGTCAGGAAGACTGATATACATTTGCCGTGCCCGGAAAGGGCACGGCTCAAGCTGCTTCTTAACGACTTAATAGTTTGTTGAAAAGAGGGAACCTGATGAAGTATACGATGAAGAAAACAATCGCTTTCCTGCTCACTCTCGTGATGCTGGTGAATATCCTTCCTGTGTCCGTGCTGGCTGAACAGCCTGAAGAAGGAAGAAGAGGGCCGCTGAATGCGCCTGCGACAAGAGGTGCTGCGAGTTTTACAGTTGTTACGGAGATGGAATCTGGATCAGAGAGCCATTTTGCAGGATACTATATATTTGTGAAACAATTTGGAGTCAATCTGACTGTAGATGGTAATGCATCGACAGTTGAAACACAAGCGAAAACTCCATTAGCTGTTGGCACAGAGAATCTAAATGTATTTAACTTCTGGGGCAATAAGGAAACGTCATATCATTCTGATGCGCAAAGTACAAAAATCTATTTAAGTCCTGATCAATATGGAAATACCCTGACTGAGTTGTCCGAAGGAAATCCTCAGACAATTAATGGTTATCCTGTGGCTGTTACATTGTCTGAAGATGCAGCGCACATTGCTGTTGGAAATGTATTACCAGACACTTATACAGTGGCACTTAAGTTCTACCAACAGAATTCGTCTACACCGGAAACCGTAACTTCATTAGGAACAGAAACATATACCATTGAAGCAACAGATACAGAAGGACACATCTATACTGCAACAATTACAGGCAGCAGTCATAATGTACAGTTCTATGATGCGTCAAATAATCCGGTTACCAGTCTGCCTGAAATTGCTTCGTGGAGTTTTAAGAAAGACGGCGTAGAGACAACTACGCTGGGGGCTTATGAAATTACGAGCACTACACCTGTTATTGAAAATGGTGCAAGTGTCTCAGAAAAAGTCTATGTGTTTGAAGCCAGAACACCCAGACAATATACAGTGACCCTTGATTATCTGGATGCGCAGGACGATACTCCGGATACTATTTCACTGAATGATACCTATACGCTCGTAGCGACAACAACCAAGGGAGAATCTTTGTCCGCAGATATTAATACAGAGGGCGAACTGAATCCTGTCTGGTCGGATGGAAATAATTATATTCTTAAGGCACAGTCCTTCCAGATTCAGGATTCTCAGGGAAATCCTGTTGATGGCAAACTGGAAAACTATATCATAACGTATCCGACAGACATGGATCCCGATGATGGAGTTTACCATATTTTATTGCATGAACCGAAACAGTGTACTGTATCTTTGGTTGTTCTTGGAACACTGTCCGGAGACTATGATTATTATATTGTTGCCAAAAAGAATGGGCAGGCATATGCATATGCTCCGTTCACTGCAACGACAACAGCTCCTCAGTTTGCTTCTATCACCAGAAACAGCCTGACAATAACTGAAGATACATCATTTGAAGTTGTGCGGGTGGCAAAAGGAACTTCCGTAACAGATGGATCTGCATTTGAAAATGCTTCCGCTGAGGATAAGGTGACTGTTTCCGGAAACGAGATGGGTGAAAACAAAATCACCTGGAATCTGGAATATCCGGAAGACAGCGATCCGAATTACGCCTTTACAGTAGAACCGAAGCTTCAGGATGGCATCTTCCGTCGGGTACATATCAATCTATATGATCAGGATGGAGAAACACCGTCGACAACTTATGCTTCTGATCTAAGCGGTCATAAGTACTTTGTGCGCCTTTATCTGTATGAGAAAAAAGCAGATGGTTCTAAAGGACAACTGATCGGTTATCAGAATCAGAACGGTTGGATTATGCCCGAAGGTATTCAGGGGGCCGATATCGATTTTTCGAATACACAATTTACAGGGGTTGGAGGTTCTGAGGGAAATTATTACGATAATGGAACAGTACAATATAATCCAGAACAACATAATCTTCAGGTTCGCCTGATGCAAGCAGATTCCAACGCTAATGAGAGTTATGGAAAATCAATAAATAATAATTCGGTTACTGATGTGATCGAAGGCTATATCTTCAAAGCTGTACCATATGGCAATATCACATCCGGAAACACGACTGTTCTGAACCTCAAAAAAGCCTATCCGGTATCTTATCATGTTGCTGTTCAAAAAGGTGAAGGTGTAGACCTTGACCGTTTGAATGAACAGGGAATAAAACTGTATGCTGAAGCTGCTCATCAGAACAATAATAAGGATTATTATGTAGCAAATATAAACAACGTTGGAGAACCAGGATCTGGAGCAGGCGAGTATTCAGTAACGGTATGTGACAATGGTGAAAATGTAAACTGGACAAACAGCCCCTCGGATACCTTCTCAGGAAACGAACCGACTAAAGCAAGACTTGTAAAGAATTTCAGCAATCCCAATTCTTATACGGAACTGACGGACGGTACGTTTATAAAAATAGAAAATGATGTATTTGTTGTCTCGTATCCGGAAAAAACAGTTGTTGACGATAAGGAAACAGATCCCAATAATCCCAAAACTGTATATACAGATTACGTGAAAATTGAAAAGATTCAGGTTTCGAATGACTACAGTTATACATCAGTCCTAGGATCTGGCGTCTATTATGGTATAACAGCTCAGTACTTTGACCAGGGTGGACATATTCAGAGTAACTTTGCTGCCAACAAGTATTATCCAGGAAATATTGTTGAACCTGACCTTGCCGGGAATGGCAGTATGATCGTTATAGCGGATCCGCAGCCTGCTTCCGATGGTTATTATCTTGAAATAGGTGGTAGCCATGTGGATGGAACCGATACGGTTGTTTATATGGGTAATAACGGTACCCGTGACAATGTCCGCAACGTTTCACAAAGAGACTGGGTACATGTTGTTCCGTCTGAAACTGACTATCTCAATGAAAGCATTGTTCAGCCTATTATCAATCATGGTATTTCAATTTCTAATGAACTGCTTCAGCATGGTGCGACGTTTGATCCTAAGACGTGTAATATTGATCTGATAGATCTGCCGGAAGACGCCACGATCTATCTGGATGGCGATGCACTGAAGGATTGGATTTCCAAATCCAAAGACGATGGTCTTCATATCACAAAGCATCCAAATCAGACAATAGTATTTAATTTTGACTCAACTTCTGATATAACACTGGGCCAGTATCATATTCGTTATGACAGGGACTCTAATTATCGGGTAACTGAATCACCCGTGGGAAAGAACGACGCAACTAATACCTTCATGGATAATCTGGCACAGCACATGGTCTTTAACTGTAGCAGTGCCAAGAATGTGACAATCACCAATATGGTAGGCATGGTGCTTGTTCCCAGAAGTGATTCGTATACGCTGATAAACGGAACCAGTGCTGGTTGGATTATTTCCAATGGTACTGTTCACAATGACGGTGCTGAATGGCATAGTGTTTACAGCCAGCTTCCGTCCTCTACAAAAACGAATCTGACAGTTGGAAAGACTGTTGACGGAAACACTCCTGCGAAAAATCAGAAGTTTGAGTTTTTGCTTGAACATTTGAACACAAATCATCAGTGGATACAGGTTCCTGCACCTGCCAATGCACCTGAACATTTCAATCCTACTCAAAACGTAAATGGTGCGGTTTCATTTAACAACGTTGCTCTGGCTGATGAAGATGCCGGATGGAATGCATATAAGATAACAGAAACCGGTAAAGTACAAGGAACACCAGGCGAATATGTGGCGAATAATCAAACGGTATATGCATTCGTCAGATATATTCAGGTAGGCACAACGAAAATAGCTACGCCACCTATCTATTATATTACTGCAGAAGAAGATGATGAAGATGTTGTACTCTTCAAAGAAAGCAGTTTTAACAAAGAAGCCGAATCTCTGAATGGAGCGCTTGGTACGCCCAGCGGCGATGGCGTGATCAGACTCAAAAAGATGCCTAAACCCTCTTTTGAGAATGAGCAAAAGAAATCTGGTTTGTATTTCAAAAAGAAAGTTATCGGTGTCGGAAATGATAATGATACATTCACGTTCCGTATAACATTGACATTAGATGAAAATACTTCAGAGAACAAGGTAATTTACAAACTGAAGAAAACAGGAAACATTAATGCTGAAAACATAACATTTAAACGCATAGAAGAAACAAATGATTTCACTGCACAAGTTATGCTAAAGAGAAATCAAACAGCCAATATTGACAAAATCCCGGAAGGTGTACATTACACAATTGAAGAGATAAAAGTCAATAATAAACACATAACAGCAGGACAAACTGTTGATGGTTATACCATTGATAGTGAGCATATTAGTCAGGAGGGTGTAGTTACTGAAGAAGATAGTGATCCTAGGGAATTCATTAACGATCGTCGGGTTGTAACTCATTTCCAGATTAAGAAGCATGTAACGGGTAATACCAGCGACAGCGCTTATGCAGATTATAAGGACGAGGAATTTGAATTTGTTCTGACACCTCTAAATGGTGTACTAGCAGACGGAACAGCGATTGCGGCAGAAGATGTGCCGATGCCTGAAGATGCAGGTACTACCGCAAAAGCCAAGGCTGAAAACACAGCCACTTTTGGAACAATAACGTATTCAGACGAAGGGACTTTCTATTACACAATTACAGAGACAGCGGGTAGTACACCCTACATGCATTACAATACTAATCCTGTCTATGTGAAAGTTGTAACAACGCAAGTCAATAACAAGATAGAGACAACAGTCAGTTACAGTGATGAGCTGGAAGGATCGTACAGTACTAATGTACAGAACGTTACGAATACATATACTGTTACGAGGAATGTGACAGTCGAAAAGACCTGGGCGAACGCAGACGGCAGCGATACCTGGCCGACAGGCGTAGAGGTCACAGTCCAGCTGACAGCCGATGGAAACGACGTCAGCAATAAGACATTGACGCTGAAAGCAGACAAGACCAGCGGAAAATTTGAGAATCTGCCGAAGTACAAAGTAGTCAATGGAAAAGAGACAGAGATTGTCTACGGCGTGAAGGAACTGAGCGTAGCCGGTTATACGAGCAGTGCGAGTGCTCTTGCAGACGGCAAGATCACAGTTACGAACACGCAGAAAAAGACGAGCCTTGAGGTCGAAAAGACCTGGGCGAACGCAGACGGCAGCGATACCTGGCCGACAGGCGTAG
>R26__coassemble_370_pt1 | contig 28720 bp, 34 predicted proteins | sample R26__metabat2_high_PE_047 | metagenome-assembled genome bin R26
GGAAACTCACCCGGCAGATCCGGGAACCTATATGGGGCATTAGCACAGTTGGTAGCGCGCGACATTCGCATTGTCGAGGTCAGGGGTTCGACTCCCCTATGCTCCACAAAAAAAGGCCACCCTTTACGGGTGGTTCTTTTTTTGTGTTCGCACAGGGGAGATCGAACCCCTGATCTCCAATGCGCAGCATTGGAGAGGGGAACGAAGGAAGCGGTGACCCAGTGGGTCATTTGCCGATAGGCAAAAGCGCCCTGAGTGAGTCAATCGAAGCAAGCAGCGGGCTGTAGCGCCAGCAAGGTCTGCTGCGCCGACTGAGATTGCGGAACAGGGGTTCCCCTGGCCGAAGACAATGCGATGCATTGGAGATGAGCAGGCGTCCAAATCTTCGATTTGGGGCGAAGAGCCGATGACTGCCAGTGGCAGAAATCTCATCGGATCTGAGGTCAACCGAAGCAAGCGAGCTGCCCAGTGGGCAGTCGCGCCGACTGAGGTTGCGGAATACGCCTGCCATGCGCAAGCTGTCAGCGCTTCAGCGCTGGTAACAGCGGACGCGGGGCAAACGAAGGAAGCGTCAGCCCAGTGGGCGAACCTCTGAGGGCAGCCAGTGGCTGAAATTTCATCAGAGGTGAGGTCATCTGAAAAGGAGCAAGCTCCATGGGTTCGGAACGCCCGGAAAACTGTCCAGTGGACAGTTTTCAGTGGAGAACGGGCGGCAGCCCCGGCAAGGGAGTTGCGACTATTGAAGATGCGGAACTGTCCTGCGCAGCAGGAAGCGACCTGAGTTTGTTAGCGCGAAAGGGAGGGCAAGTCCCGCTCCAAGGGACTTGAACGACCATTGAGCGAACGGAAGGAGCCGAGGGCCTCCAGTGGGGAACGAGCCGAATATCAGCCCAGTGGGCTGTCGGCGGAGCCGAAATGAGGCGAATGAGTCATCCGAAAGGGAGAGCAAAGCCTGCTCCAAGGGCGTTGAGCGACCTTTGAGGATGCGGAACTGCTCGCCGCAGGCGAAAGCGATGTGGAAGCCTGGTGAGCAAAAGAGTCTGCCAAACGGCAGAGAAGGCAGACGACTATTGCGAACCTGACCGAGCAAGCGCAGCGCAGCGAGACGGGGTTCGACTCCCCTATGCTCCACATGAATAATCGGAATCACCTTTATGGTGGTTCCGATTTTCATTTGTGGACATAGTGGGAGATTGAACCTCCTGACCGAAGGCAATGCGAAGCATTGGAGATGAGCAGGCGTCCAAATCTTCGATTTGGGTAACGCCTGCCATGCGCAAGCTGTCAGCGCTTTAGCGCTGGTAACAGCGAACGCGGGGCAAACAAAGGAAGCGTCAGTCCAGTGGGCTGTCCTGCGCAGCAGGAAGCGACCTGAGTTTGTTAGCGCGAAAGGGAGGGCAAGTCCCGCTCCAAGGGACTTGAACGACCATTGAGCGAACGGAAGGAGCCGAGGGCCTCCAGTGGGGAACGAGCCGAATATCAGCCCAGTGGGCTGTCGGCGGAGCCGAAATGAGGCGAATGAGTCATCCGAAAGGGAGAGCAAAGCCCGCTCCAAGGGCTTTGAGCGACCTTTGAGGATGCGGAACTGTTCGCCGCAGGCGAAAGCGATGTGGAAGCCTGGTGAGCAAAGGAGCCTGCCGAACGGCAGAGAAGGCAGACGACTATTGCGAACCTGACCGAGCAAGCGTAGCGCGGCGAGACGGGGTTCGACTCCCCTATGCTCCACAAAAAAAGGCCACCCTTTACGGGTGGTTCTTTTTTTGTGTTCGCACAGGGGAGATCGAACCCCTGATCTCCAATGCGCAGCATTGGAGAGGGGAACGAAGGAAGCGGTGACCCAGTGGGTCATTTGCCGATAGGCAAAAGCGCCCTGAGTGAGTCAATCGAAGCAAGCAGCGGGCTGTAGCGCCAGCAAGGCCTGCTGCGCCGACTGAGATTGCGGAACAGGGGTTCCCCTGACCGAAGGCCATGCGCAAGCTGTCAGCGCTTCAGCGCTGGTAACAGCGGACGCAGGGGCTAACTATTTATTGAGCATGCCCCTCCTTCCGTTTTCCGCCCATCTGTGATACACTCTCATGCACTGACACTCCTGTCAGTATCCCCCGTTTTTCAAACTTTCAATCATTGAGGATGAGCATATGTTTTGTTACTCTGAACAGATCACCCCGGAAGAATACCTGGCATTGCGCAAAACAGCCGGCTGGATGGAATTCCCCCTGGAGGAAGCAGCCGCCTGCGTAAACAACGCTTACCTGATGCTCTGTGTCCGAGATGAGGATAAAGTAATCGCCGCTGCCCGCCTGCTTTGGGATGGCGGCTATGTCGCGTTCCTGTCCGACCTGGTGGTGGATCCCGCGTATCAGGGACAGGGAATCGGCAGAAAGCTCATGGAAAACGTCATCCAGCGGATCAAGGCGGATATGAAGCCCGGCTACAAGGTGAAACTGACCCTGAATTCTTCCAAAGGCAAAGAAGCCTTCTATGAGAAATTCGGTTTCAGAGAGCGTCCGAATGAGGATGCCGGCGCCGCCATGGATCAGTGGCTGACCTTTGAAATCTGAAGAAACAAACATATGAGGATCTATCAATGAAATACAATCAGAAAATCACCCTCAAAAGCGGAAAAGAAGCCTGGCTCCGGAACGCGGAAGCTTCAGACGGAAGCGCCGTTTTTGAAACCTTCAATCAGACCCACGCCGAAACAGACTACCTGCTTTCCTATCCGGATGAGAACAGCTACGATCCGGAGCAGGAAGCCGCCTTCCTGGACAAAAAGTCCAAAAGCCCGAATGAAATTGAGATCATCGCCCTTGTTGACGGGCAGATTGCCGGAATGGCCGGCATTGAGTCTCTCGGAGCAAAGCACAAGGTGAAGCACCGCGCCGAATTAGGCATCAGTATCCTGAAGGAATACTGGGGACTCGGCCTGGGCAAAGCACTGACGGCTGCCTGCATTCAGTGTGCCAGAGACGCCGGCTATGCGCAGCTTGAACTGAATGTTGTGGCTGAAAACGAACGGGCTGTATCCCTGTACAGGAGCCTGGGCTTTGAAGAATTCGGCCGCAACCCCAGAGGTTTCAACTCCCGTACAACCGGCTACCAGGAGCTGATCTATATGCTGCTGGAACTGTAAACAGGTCTCTGCCTGTTTCCATACGTTCCCGGGTTCTATCCCCACACAAAAACAGAGCTGCATCAGCAGCCCTGTTTTCTTTTCATCTTTTATTCCTTCACGCGCCAGTATCCTCCGCCGCCGGCTTCCCGGCCCAGGAGTCCTTCCGCAATCATATCCCGGCGGATCGTGCAGAAATCATCATAGAAATCCGCGATGATAATGTTCACTTCCCGCTCGGTATAAATCCGGTCATATTCAAAGGCCCGGGCAATCTCCTCCAGGACAATACGTTCCTTTTTGCGCTGGGTGGGTATTGCTTTCAGCTTTCCGTATTCAAAGAAGGCGTCGATGACCTTCTGCCGGTATCCGGCGTCCCGCTGTGCCTGGAGATCCGCCTCGTCCGACTTTTCCCGGATAATCTCCAGGATGCTCGTCTCGAAGATCTCCTTGTTCAGGGAATACATCATATAATACTGGCTTTTGTAGGAGGTGACCGCGCCGGCGTCCGACAGCTTTTTCAGGTGAAAGGAAACCGTAGGCGCGGTAATTCCAAGCCGCTCCGCCAGCCGTTCCACATACATATCCTCAATCGCCAGCGATTTCAGGATCTGCAGCCGGGACTTGTCCGCCAGGCACTTGAATAAAAGGATGGCTTCAGTTTCTGTCATTCCGCTCCCTCCCAGATCTGATCAAATTCTGCCCGGACTTCCCGGACCACGTCCAGCTTGACCTGCTCCGTCTGCATTCTGGCCGCATCGTTATGCTCCTTTGCCTTTTCATAGGCAGCCTCCCATGAGGCCGGAATCTGCTCTACCCGGGCGATAAAGAAATCTTTGACCGCCTTCCCGTTTCCGTTGCCGATCCGGACCGCAACGGTCAGCCAGGTGCGCATGGCGTCATAGATATTGGCTTTCACCTTTTCAAAAACTGCTTCATCCGTCCGGTCATCCGCCTGCAGCTCCGCGTTGCGGCGGCCGCAGGCAGCAATCTGTTCTTCAAACCAGCCGTTCATCTTCATTATTTTCTGTTCCATTGTTATTCTACCTCAACTTTTCCTTTTCCGACAAAATCAGTATGATCGGTCGCCTGGTTCACGCCGCCGAACATCACGTTTGCGCCGACCGCGATATGGAAGGTTCCAGCCATTTTCTCGTCCAGCACGGTGTATCCGCACAGGCTTTTGACATTTGGATTCATGCCCAGACCCAGTTCACAGACGATCCGGTTCTCCCTTGGCATTTCCGCAAATGCTTTCGTAACCTTATCGTCGCTGCTCCGGACCACTTCCCCGTTTTCAATCCACAGGGTCACATTGCTGTACTTCTCATCTTCCAGCCAGAAGTCCTCAAAGTATACTGTTCCGTTGGTCTTTTCCTCCGCCGGAGCGATATAGATTTCCCTGCAGGGAAGGTCTCCGTCACCGGCGTCCGTCAGCCACTTTCGCCCGGTCAGTTCCAGGCTCAGCTCACAGTTCTCCCCTGTATGGATAACAGCCTTTTCCGCCCCGGCATACTTCTCCGCTTCCTGCCTGCAGGCGTCGCCCAGCGCCTCATAGTCAATGTCGTAGGCTTCGTTCATCCGGGTAATATAGTCTTCCGGATCAAGGCCGGACTCTGCGGCGTTGGCTTCTGTCGGAATCCGGATCTGGGCAAACTGTTTGCATTCCATCAGCTTGCCGAACAGCTGCGCGATGTACCTGCGGTACAGATTCATCTGATCATCCTCAAGAGGATATCCAAGCACGATGGGCTGGCAGGCGAACACGTCCAGCACCGCGTCGAATTTTGAGATCAGTTCAAAATACCGCTCATCGAAGCAGCTTTCTTTCGCCGAAGCAAAAATATCCCGGTTAATCGAACGGGCCTGCTGCAGAAGCACAGGGGTCGCCCCCAGTTCCGCAACAGCCGCCAGGAAGCTGTTCGCGATTTCCTTTTCTGAATCCTCGCCCCAGAAATGAACAAGGATCAGTTCCCCTGCTGATACTCCGCTTGCTTTGACGATCTTCAGGATCGTTTCACGTTTCATGAGACCACCTCCGGTTTGCTATCACTTATATCATGATATCATCACTTTTGTCAATTCTATTTTTATATTTATAAATTTAAATTTTAAAAACAATATTGATCTTCCTCTTTTTATTTCTGTCAGAACTCCGCAAGAAAAGTCAGAAAACTTTCCCGTAATCCTGTTACGATGATGCCGCGCAAAGGAGGAATGAACATCATGAAGCGCTGGACATCCATCGGTCCCGAGTGGAAAACGGAGGATACCTTCCGGATCCGGGAAATCCTGAAATCAGAACACATTCCCTTCCGCATGCCTTTTGCGGATACTTTCTTTGCCTATACTTTCAGCCTGCCTGACAAAGAAAAAAGATGGGCTGTCCTGGTTCGGGAAGAGGATCTGGAAAAAGTAACCGGTCTGCTGTTCCGGGAAGAACTGCTCTGCCGGAACAAACAGAAAGCTCCCGCCGCGTCGTCCTGCCCCGCCGGCAGTCCGGATCCGGTTCCCGGCGTTCTCTCTCCGGTTCCTTCCCCGTAAATACCGTTTGGGGAGAAACGATGTATTTGCCTATTGACAAGAAAACTTGGCAGGTGTAATATTGTGCCAACAAAACTTGGCAAGGAGGTTGTCTCATGGACAGAGAAGAGATTCTGAAAAAAGCTCAGGCCGAAAACAAGGACGAGCGCGAACTGCAGATTAAAGTGAAATCCGTCACCTGGGCCTTCATCGTTATGGTTGTTATGGCTGCTGTCTTTACCTTCATCCGTGCCCGCCAGGGGCTTCCGGTCATGGATCTGTGCGCCACCGTCTGCGGTTCCGTCTGTGCCGCTATGACCTACCGGCTGATCAAAACAAAAGACAGGTTCTATCTGGTGCTTGCGCTGATCACTTTTGCCGCGATGGTTCTGGGTATTGTCCGTTTCGCAATGGGGAAATAAGGCCATGAATGAAAAACTTGAACTCAAAAACAGGCTGAAGGAATGCAGGACGCAGGCTGGACTATCCCAGGCGCAGCTTGCCGAAATGGTAGGCGTCTCGCGCAATACCATCAGTTCCATTGAAACGGGCCAGTTCAACCCTACCGCCAAACTGGCCCTGATCCTGTGCATAGCACTGGAAAAAAAATTTGAAGACCTGTTCTATTTCTGATCCTTCCCGGGAAGACAGCAAAACAGCCGCCGGCTTTGTTCCGGCGGCTGTTTCTTTACGGATTATTCTCCCAGCAGTTCCCGTTTCTTCTGTTCATACTGTTCCTGGGTGATCAGGCCTGCTTCGACCATCTTTTTGTACCAGCGAAGTTCCTTCTCTTCTTCAGTCTCTTCGGCAGTTTCTGCTGTCTGTTCCGTTCCTGCGTCCTCCTGCTTCTTCGGATGCAGAAATCCGAAAAAGTCGAAGGGCTCTTCTTTCTGTTCCTCTCCGGCGGGATCATTGTTTGCCGGCTGAGTCCATACGGTCTTGTCCTCCGCAGGCATTGGCCGACCGTTCAGGATGCTGCTGAACAGCTCGCTCTTCGCCCATTCCCCGCATTCCAGCGCACGCACCGCGGTCAGCGGATGGCTGACCTGGCTCATGATCATATATTCCAGCGTTTTGTTCCAGGCATTGCCGTTGATCATATCCTTGTATGCCTCGGCCTGCTCCAGGAAGGTTTCCACATTTGCCTCCGCCATGATGTCCTTGTCCCATCCGGCCAGGCGCATGCAGACCTCCTGCATCTTCCGGGCGTCTCCGTCGCAAAGCACCGCCGCCCTGTCCGCGGAAAACTCGCTGCACCGCATCCAGTAATAGAACGCCACCTGCAGCGGCACCGTCAGCAGTCCGCCCAGTTTCACAACGGAGGATATGGCATTGGACGCGCCGCTGAGTACCAGCCTGCCCATCGTCCGGTACAGGGCATGGTGGCAGGCTATGTGACCGCACTCATGGGCCAGCACCGTCGGGATCAGGTCGTCCGGCAGCGTTTTGAGCAGGCCGGATGTCAGCACAATAAAGGGTGTCGTGTCTCCGTAAGTATAGGCGTTGGGTTTCACGTCCAGCTCAATGTACAGGTCCGGCACCGGAATGCCCAGCTTTTCGCAGATCGGCGGCAGCATATCGTAATACTTCTTCATCTGGTTTTCGCCCAGCCTGATCCGGGTAGACATGTTCAGGATCTTCTCCTGGCGCTCATTCCAGATGTTCATGAAGCCCTTGATCAGCAGGGAGAATCCCGGGATGGCCTGCAGGGCCTTCAGGGCGGATCTGTCGGAATCGTGTATATACTTCTCAGGATCAAAAGACATCTTTCTTCCTCCTTTACCTTATCTGTTCAACGGATTGTGCTGCTGATCCGCATATGCCTGTTCACAATTGCTTTTTTATTATACACGATATCCGCTCTGCCTGACACTTTCGTTTTCCGTTCCCTGTTGCTTTTTTGCTTCGATTCTTTCTGTCTTCTCTTCAAAGAGCTTCAGTTGCCCGGTATTCCCCGGACGCCCTGCCTCTTCAGCATCACCTGTTCAATCGCCAGGGCGGCTTCATACAGCCTGTATTCATCCTTGCCGTAAAGGATCACCGCCTCATTCACGCCGTCCGGGTTCTTTTCTTCTCCCGCCACCGTAACCGTCGGCAGGCCGCAGTAATGCATGATGCTTGTCGGTCCCGTCATCAGGACAGCGTCATAATCCTCAATCTCCGCCGTAACCTTCGCAATGGCTTCCCTGCGTGCCTCCAGGGCGTCCAGATAGGGTTTCCCCTCAAGTCCGCCGGGCGTTTCATCCAGCGCTGCCCGCAGCAATTTGTCCCCGTACTTCATCATGGTATCCGGATTGGCTTCATAGTACGCGACAATCTCCGCCAGGGTTTTCCGTTCCGCTGTGGATTTTGCCAGGTACTCTTCCAGCATCGGCCGGAACTCCCACTTCATGATCGTCGCCATTTCCGGTGCAAACGGCTGGTCCACCTCACCGATCACGGTCCCTCCCGCTTCCAGCTTCTTAAGCAGACTCTTCAGGTAGCGAATCTGGCCTTTCGGAAAGGCCTTCCTGTTGGCCCGGTTTATCGCTATACGAAGCTGATCCAGTTTGAAGGGTTTCAGTTCCGGCAGCGGTTCGTCCCGCATGGCGGAATACAGTTTCAGTGCGTCGGTCAGGTTCCATGCCATCGTCCCCGCGCTGTCCAGCGTCCTTGCAATGGGAATAATCCCCTCCGCGCTCAGCGCGCCCACCGGCGGCTTCAGTCCGCAGATCCCGTTGAACATCGCGCAGGCAGTAACAGAGTGGGAAGTATCCGTTCCCACAGCCATCGGTACAATTCCCGCCGCAACCGCCACAGCCGATCCGGAGGAAGAGCCGGTGGGCGAAAGCTTCGGATTCACCGCGTGAATCACCTGCCCGCCGCGGGAGCTGTATCCGCCCGGCATGCCTTCCGTTGTATAATTGGCGAATTCCGTCATGTTGGTTTTTCCCAGGATCACCGCGCCGTTCCTGCGCAGGTTCCGGATCACCGGCGCGTCTTCCCGGGCGATATTGTCCGCCAGTGCCAGGCTGCCCGCCGTGGTATGCAGCCCTTTCACGTCAATATTATCTTTCACCAGCACCGGTATCCCGGTCAGCAGCCTGTCCTGTTTGTCCGCTTCCTGTGCTTTGGCCTGTTCCAGAGCGGTTTCGTCCAGTTCCGCGATGCAGTTCAGCTTGTCTTTCCCGCCGATGCTCTTTGCAAGCGCCAGCGCTTTCTCCGTCTGATTCATACAGGACCTCCTGTCTTTCTGTATCAGTATTCTCCCTGCGCCTTTCTCCATTCCCGGACTTCCCGGCACATAGTGATGGGTTCCCCTGCCGCGATCCGGTCCTCCGCCAGCTTCCGCACCGCCGCGCACCACACGTCCAGCCCGCGGATATCGTCGCCGTATGCCTTCAGGATGTCTTCGCCCTCCGCCAGGGCCGCGTCGTACTGTTCTTTGGTCAGTTCTCCGGAAGCGTACGCCGCGTCCAGTTCATCCCGGTCGTCTACCTTCACGTCGCCTTCCGGCGTTATGATCACGTCCAGGTATTTGTCGATAAACGCCGCAATGCCGTCTTCATCATACCCGGTACCCTCGATGATATCAACATACCAGATGGATGGCTGGTATTCCTCACTGGCGGTCAACGGATAGTTCTGCCGTTCCGGGTCATGGCTCCCGTCCGGAAAATACATGACGGTGATCACCCGGCAGGTATCATCCGGAATCAGCTCCAGCCAGGTCATGCCTTCACCGGTCACCTGGATCCTGCCGGCTTTCGGCGTTGCCCAGTAATTCTTCTCCCCGTCCGTAAACCGGATCAGGCACACAAGCCCGTGAAACAGTTCATGGTCAATCCGCATCTGGTAATACGGGTAATACATAAATCCCCATTGATCCCGGTTCAGCCGTTTGTGCTTCATCTCAAATTCCTCTTTATCTTTCGCTGCAGTAAACGGTCATCTGTCCGTTCAACGTCACACGCTCTGAAAAACGCTGATCATTTTCCGGTTGATTTCCTCTGCCCGCTCATGGTTCAGTCCATGGCCGGCTTTTTCATAGAACACGGCGTTCATATGATTCTGCTCCAGGACTTCCCTTCCGCCGATCTTCTCAAACGGATCATCCATTCCCACCAGGTAGGTCACCTTGTCCCGGATCCGGTTCACCTCTTCCGGGGTGAACGCGTGGAGCTTGTGGTAACCCATGGCCATGTTGTTGAAGCCCTTCAGCAGGCTTTTGTAATGGGCCATGATCTCCTTGTTTTCCGTAAAGACCGCGTAATTCTCCCCGCTCAGTTTCCTCAGCAGCTTCGTCACGTTCCTGTCCGTCGGGAACAGTGCCTCCGGCAGGAAGATTTTCATCATTGCCGATATGGAGTTCTTCTTTCCGCCCACCGGCACGGTGCCGGAGATGCTGATGGTCTTCATCACCCGTTCCGGATGCGTCAGCGTGTACATCTGCACCAGGTATCCGCCCATGGAAACGCCTGCGAAGAAAGCCTTTTCAATTCCCAGCACGTCCAGCACCCCGTCGATCCAGCGGACGTCGTCAAATTCCTTGTTGTAGTTTTCGTTTGGCACGCTCTTTCCCGGGCCGCCCATCGTGTCGATGGCGTAAAGGTGGAAATGCTTTCCCAGTTCCGGCGCGTTGTAGATCCACATCAGCGCGGAGTCGTCCCCCACCCCGTGGAAAAGCACCAGTGCCGGACCTTCCTCCGCCCCGCATTCGATCACGTGGGTGGTTCCGTATTCTGTCCCCACGTCTCTTTCCTTTGTTCCGCACTGCCAGGAGGCCAGAACCCGGTCGTAAGTTTCCAGGATTGCCTGCCCGCTCTTTTCACTTCTGTACTTTTTCATTGCCTGTCCGCTCCTTTATCCTTAAATACCCGGTTGTAGAACGCCGTCAGGTCCCGGGCCATCCTGTCCGTGTCCCCGGTGAAATAACCCAGCATGACAATCCCGTGATACTCCCCCGCCAGCCGGTCCGCGTCTGTTTCCCGGATCTCTCCCCGGGCGGCCAGCAGTTCAAATACCTTGGCCTCGTGCGCGATCGGATCGACGAACATCATCTTCTGCCAGGCTTCCTCCGCGGCAGGTTCATGGAACCGCTCGCTCTCCAGCATCCGCAGCAGGGGATCGATCTGCTCATGCCGCAGGTAGGCTGTCACATACATCACCCCTGCCCGCACAAAGGGTTCACATTCCACCTTCTCCGTACCGCTCAGGATCCGGAAAAAGCTGTCCCGGGCTTTCGCGGTCAGCTCATTGGCCAGTTCAATCATGTCCTTGACCAGGGCCTGCTTGCTCTCGTAATAGTGATAAATCGTACTGACGCTGATGCCGACGGATTCCGCCAGGTCCCGCATGGAGACAGCCGCAAATCCTTTTTCGGAAAACAGCTTCAGTGCTTCCCGGATAATCAGTTCCTTCTTGTTTTCCTTCGGCATAGTATCCTCCTGTATTTAAAACTAAATCGAACGTTCGTTCGATATCATATCCTGTGATTCCAAATCTGTCAAGAAAAAAGATCAGAACCGGCAACCCGGTTCTGATCCTGTTGTTTACACCTCACTGGCTTATTCTTTCCAGTTCCTGCGCGTATTTTTCTGCAGTCATCTTTTTATTCTTGATAAAATTTATCGCATTTTCATATGAATTCCAACCATCCCCATCCTCACTGCCATACCAGAAGTAATACTCGCTTATACAGCAGGGAACACCCTGAATCCGTCCGATACTGTCAAGCCACTGCTGCGTCATGTATCCGTCTTTGACTTCGGGATAATACTCCTCGTTGCATTCATCGGCGACCATCAGTTCCGGATGTGTATACGCGGAATACGGAACCGTATGCTTCTCCGGCCAGTCCCGCTGCCTGATCAGGTTCTCCATATACCGGTTCACCTCAGCCGTATCAGCCTCAGGGTTGCAGACGCAAACAACGCAATCACCCCATGCATTGACAAGCGGCGGCTGACTGGCATAGATCCGGTAAGGGATCATATGATCCCAGTTATACAATTCCCGGCTTACCTCTGTTTTGCCGCCATGGGATTCTCCTCCCGGGTTGGTAAACAATTCACGGAGGCCTTTTTGCTTCTTGTTTATCAGCGGTTCTTCCTTCTGTAATCTGATAATCAGTTTTTTCGTTCTGTCAAGAAGGCTGATAAACTCATCACTGGTAAACCGGAATGGTTCTCCGGCATACTGCTGCTGAATCGTCCATGTGCTCAACAGCATATTCATGATCTTCCATTCCGTGAAGTATTTTTCATTTCCCCGGACGCCCAGAAGACAGAAGCCCTTATGCGGGGTATCCAGGTAAAGCTCTGCAAAGTCCAGAAATTCCTCAAAAGACGTCGGAGGTGTTCTGTTCCGGAATGGCGAATCCGCCCAGGCATCAGGGACGTAAAAGAGCATAGCCTTCAGGTCGAAACAATCTGTGCAGCCCCAGAATTGTCCATCCTCCGCCACCAGGTATTTTCGGATCAATTCTTGAGTAAAAGGCGGCATCGATTCTAAATCGTTGACCAGCGTTTCATCCGGCGTAAAAGGAGTAATCACTCCGGCATCCTTGAGTGCCTGTAATTCACCGAATACCACCTGTGTAATGAGCAGGTCAGGTTCCTGACCGGATCGGACTCTGTCCAGCAACCTGGAATAAGCTATAGACTCCCAGCGCAGGGAATCCTCTATGTGAGCCAATGCTTCCTTCAAGCTTGTTGCCTGTACATAGAAATCGTCCGATACCGCCTTTACACTGGTCCAGGATGTCAGGGTGAATACCAGCATTACTGCCGCCAGCAGAATATAGATTCGTCTTTTCATTTTTCCTCCCGGATTTGTTATCAGCAGTTCACTGGCACCAGCTTTCCCAAATCTCCGCATATTTCTCTGGCGTCATCTTCTCACTGGTCATAAACTGACTGTTCACCCTGCCTAAAGAATCGCAATCAGAAGCAGTAGCCTTACCGCATATCCAATATGGATCTGTCATACAGGGAACACCCTGGATTCGCTGAATACTGTCAAGCCACTGCTGAGTGAACACTCCGTCCTTTTGGTAGGAATGATACCACTTGTTCAAGACTTCCACATCCATCTGTTCCGGATGAATGTATGTGGCTTCTACAATGCCAGAGTGTCTGTCTCGTCTTCTGACTTTTTCCTCCATACACCTTGTTATTTCTGCCGGATCTGCACTGCTGTTGCCAACAGAGATAAATGCGGTTTCTATATTTATCAACGGAGGCTGGTTTGCAAAAACCCGGTAAGGAATCATGTGATCCCAGTTATATAGTTCACGGCTGCAATTTGCTTTCCCGCCGTCATATGTTACTCCCGGATTAGTGAATAACTCCCGCAATTTCTTTTGTTTCTTCTGGGTCAGCGGTTCCTCTTCTGCCAGCCTGGCAAACAGTTTCTTCGTCCGATCAAGAAGGCTGATAAACTCATCACTGGTAAACCGGTACGGTTCCCCTGCATATTGCTGCTGGATGATCCAACTGTCCAGCAGCATACTCAGGATCTCACTCTGCACACACAGTTTCTCATTGCTCCAGTTATACAGAAGACAGAAACCTTCATGCGGAGTATCCAGATAAACTTCCGCGAAATCCAGGAATTCTTCAAATGAGGTCGGAGGCATTCTGTCATGGAATGGGGAGTCTGCCCATGCGCTGGGTACATAAAAAAGCATGGTTTTGAGCCAGAGGCCGCCGCGGATGCATCCCCAGAACTGTCCATCCTCTGTTATCAGATATTTTCGTGTTGCTTCCCGGATAAAGGGCGGCATTGTTTCAAAATCTTTCACCAGCATCTCACTGGGAGTAAAAGGAACAATCGCACCAAGCTCCTTCAGTGTTTCAATATCACCATACGTAATGATCAAATCCGGAGCCTGACCCGACCGGATTTCTTCCTGTAGTTCAGATAACTGTATGTCTCTCTCGGGATATAAGTCCGGATTCTCAAACTTTGCAAACGCATCCGCCAGACTTACCACAGTAACAATAAAATCTTTCTCTTCGGCCATTCCACCGGTACAGAGTATCAGACTCAGTGCCAACATAACTGCCAATAGCAAAACACAAATTCGTCTTTTCATTTGTTTCCCCATGTTTTTATCATTGAACTGGTTCAGCCCAGTCGTTCATTTCATCCCATTTTGCCGCGAAATATGCAGCGGTAACCTCCCCGTTCAGGAGTTTCCCGAACAAAGCCATTTCCTCTTCATAGCTGTAATGGCTATTGCTGTTTTCAACATCATCGGAGACAAGAGTCGGAATAGCGTATTTATGGATGTCCCATATGCTGTCGATATATTCCTGTGTGACCAGTTTCCATGGATATTGTTTCCCGATTTTCCTCTTCAGGAGAAGCCTGTTATATTCTTCAACGTCGACTTTGTCCGGATTAATGAATTCATAGATCAAAGGTCTGTATTCCTTGGAACAATAAGCCTCCCGACCCGGAATAATACGTTCCAGCAGCTCCGCCGCACGATCCTCATACGGACTGCCGCTGCGTACACAGTAACAATCCACCGAAACATGAATCAGCGGTGGCTGGTCCTTTGTAATTCTCCACGGAATCAGGCTGGCATAGGTTATGGTGTCCAGGTTGTTGCCTGTATGTCCACTGCTGGACATGTTGTCCTGAAACAGCTGGCGTCCTTTCTGGTTTTTCATGCCTTTTTCCACTTTGTACAGTCTGTTAATCAGATCCACTGTTCGCTCCAGCAGCCGGATAAACTCAGGGTTGTTGTATTTCAGGGGAATCTTCGCATAATTACTCTGTATAGCCCAGCATCTCATCAGGAGATTCACATTCCAAATTCGTCCCCCAAACCAGCCGTCACTAACATCGTGAAAGAAGCAGAAACCGTCATGGGGCGTTTCCAGATAGATTTCCAGGAAATCCAACATTTCCTCTACAGATGAAGGCGGAGTCATATCCCGATACGGAGAAGCTTCCCAGGCGTCCGGTACATAGAACCCCAGAGGTTGTACTTCCAGATTGCTCAAATAGCCTGACAGCTTGCCGTCCTCTGTCATCAGGTGTTCCCGGATCACATCCTGCAGATACTGCGGCATGGCCGCCATCTCTTCCTTCATCAGTTCAGTGGGTTCGAAAGCTGCAACCATTCCGGCCTCTTTGAGTGCAAAAAAGTCATAGCCACAAATGTCAGGTGCGGAATCTCCCTTTACCAACTCCATGACTGATTCTGTACAATCAAGTTCGATCGGCGGATTTTCCAGTCCAAGCATTTCAGACCATTCCTTTGCCAGACGCTCGCCAGCTTCATACACAATGAGGGCTTCCCCATCCTTTTCCGCCCAGGTTGCGCAAGCCGGGATCAGCATCATCACTGCCAGCAGGATACAAATCAATCGTTTCTTCATTTCAGTCTCCCGGATTATCACTTCCCCAGGTCCGCGGTGATACTCTCGTCAATAATCACCACAAGCTCTTCAGCGCTTATGCTGCCTGCGGCAAATTTGCTGATGGCTTTCTGAATCTTCTGTGCATAAGGAATTTCATAATTCCTGTGTGAATACTCCATATGGCTGACCATTTCCCGGTAAGAATCCGTTGCTTCCGCATCCGTTAGCAGCTGTGATTTCCATTCAAGATAGTCCCTTGTTTCATATGACATATCGTCTGACAGTACCGCGTCGTTTACATGCTGGATATAGTGTTCCACAAACTCCAGCGCCAGCTCCCGTTCCGGGGCATTCTGCGGAATGCAAAGTATCTCCATATGCACCGGATAAATTACCGGGGCATCTTTCGTAACCCTGCACGGTATGATATATGACCCGTACATTCCGTCTTCCAGAAGCCAGGAGGTATGGAACCCGTACTCACCCTCGGTCTCCCATTGGATTTCCGTGCGCGGAACCTTCGAATCGCATTCATACAGTGCTTCGCCGATCCAGGCGATCTTCTTCAGTGTGGCTATCGCTTCAGGTGTGTTGAAAACAGGTTTTTCGCCCTGTCTCAGGCACTGGTTGACGTACTGATCCACATAAAACCTGCTCAGCCAGTCTGTGTAGCTGTCTCTGGCAAAATTCACAAACATGTAGTTCTGCATCAGGCTGATACCCGTTGGTTCTGCCTCATTTCTTTCCGCCCATTTTTCCAGGAAATCAAGCAATTCCAGGAAGCACGTCGGAACATCCTCTGTTCCGTATCCGGCTTTTTCCCAGCATTCCGGATTGCAGCATAATCCTGCCCAGTCCACACACGAAGCGCAGGGAACACCTGTCAGTTTCCCGTCTTTGTAAACCATTTCCTGAAAAACCGAATACATCCGCCCGACGTAAGATGTCAGCTGCTCTGATCCGGACAGATCAACCAGCAGTCCGGAATCACGCACCTGTTCCCAGTCCGCATAGACCGACTGTATCCTCATGACGCTGTATTTTCCCTTTTTCGCCTCCAGCGCTTTAATCAGGTCCTCTGCGTTTTGATAAGTAGGATAGATGCTCGTGTTCACCTTCAGTTCGTCCCTGGGATGAAGCTTGACCCAGTCCTTATACCATTGCATAGCTTTAGGCAAGTCATAAAACTCTCCAACCACACGAAGTGTCTTAGCCTGCGCGCCGGCAATCCCCGACAGGATCAGCGCAAAAACAGCCAGCAGGATACAAATCAATCGTTTCATTTTGTTTCATCAAAAAGGGAGCCACCGCTGTCCTTCCGGACAGCGGTGCTTCCGGTATTGTTTAGTTTTCTTTTTCCAACGGGAGAATTGTTATGCTTCCATCCGGTAGTGACAGGTTATGGATCTCTTTTTCATCCTTCATGGACATGACAATTTTTTCCGGAATGCTGTCTACGGAAATCAGCCCCATCATGCTGACCTTCGGCCAGTTGTCCACGTTGATGTCATAACTCAGATTCAGTCCCCATGGATACTCATTCCCGTCAGCGTCGAACCATTGCGGACAACCAAAGGCATCCATATCAGCCTCTTCTCCCGCGGTAAAATCAGTGAAAAGGTACAGCCCCGCAGGCGTCAGTTCACCGTAGACGGCGTCCAGCGTCAGGCCGCTGACAGTATAGGGTTCCGGCAGGGAATAGGTTACGGTGTCCGTCGGTTTTGAAACCCGGATGCTCAGTTCCGGACGTTCGATGAGCACCTCTTCCTTTTCTTCGCCGGTCTGCAGATCCACTTCCGCAACCCGCAGGAAGAATTTCAGGGGCAGTTCCTCGCCCACTTTTGTACTTTCCAGCATCTGCATGCTGTAGTCTGTCATGGAGCCGTCAGGATCATAGAGTACATCCTCCATTTCTTCTCCGCCCCAGTATTCAGGGGCCAGGTCCAGGATTCCCCGCATGATATACAGGGGACAGTTCAGCTCTTCTGCGGCGGAAATCCAGTCCGTGGACGGATCCAGTCCCAGGGATTCAGCGTATTTCTCTCCGTTCTCTCCGCTTGCGCCGATGGGTTCATACTGGTTACCGCTCATGGTCATCAGCGCCCGGCTCCCGTCTGTCATGGAAACCTTCACAGAGGCCAGCGCGGTGTGGCTGTCAGCATAGAGCTGCTGTACCGTGAAGGTAGCCGGGCCCACAACAAAGCTTTGTTCCTCAGTAGATTCCAGGATTTCCAGTGCCGCCCGGGGCACTTTGGTGTCATAGAAAACAGAGAAGAAATCATCCCATCCGAAAATCTGTCCGGCGGCGTACGCCACCGCCATCAGGGCAACAATAATACAGGCTGCTATTAAAACTGTTCTTGCAGTAAATCGTTTCACAGGTTGTTCCTCCCTCAGGCCGCTGAGAGCAGTGGTCAGCCTGTCATGACATTCGTCCGTCATCGGCCAGAAGGCGTTTTGCAGGTCTATATCTTTCATATCACGCTTCATTCCGCTTTCAGCTCCTTTCTCAATGCGTCTTTTCCCCGGTTGAGCCGGCCCCGCAGGGTGGTCATGGGAATCCGCAGCACATCCGCGGCTTCCTCATAGCTCATGCCTTCGCAGTAGCACAGCACAAGGGGCAGCCGAAGCTTTTCCGGAACAGCTCTCAGCGCTATGGCCAGTTCCGGGTCCGGTGCTTTCTCATAGGTCTGGGCGGGAATCTTCTCCAATGGAACGGTATTCCGGTGCCTTCTTTGTATGTCATAGCATACGTTGATCAATATGCGGATCAGCCACGTGCGGAAATACTTTTCCTCCCGCACCTTGCTCCGCTTTTCCCAGGCTTTGAGTGCCGCGTCCTGCAACGCGTCCTGCACATCGGTCTCGTTCCGCAGGATCGACCAGGCTACCCGGTACATCGTTTCCGAGTAGGCTTCGATCTCCGCGATGAAGAATCCCTTGTCCACAGTATCATGCCTCCGGTTTTGTAACGTTACATACATTAGACGAATGAGAAGGGCGAATCTGCACGCCCCATCAACATTTTTATTTCCGGAATGAAAAAACAGCTGCCCCGCCGGTCTTTTCAGGCCTTCTCGGGACAGCCGTATCGTTTATCTGCCGGCAGCTTTGCCCGGTTTCCACGAACGCTTTCTCATCCCAGCAGATCCGCCAGCTCCGCGAAGGAATTGACGATGGTGCCGGTATACTCTTCCCCGTCCCGGTTGAACAGGATCGGTTCAATGCCCAGTTCAGCCGCTGTGATCAGGTTCTTCACGCTGTTGTCCACAAAGCAGCATTCCTCCGGCTTTTTGCCCGCCTTTTCCAGCGCGATCTCATAGATCTTCCGGTCCGGCTTGCGGCACTTCACATCCCCGCTGACAATCTTATGGGTGAAATACTGATCCAGGTCATGATGCTCCGTTATCCAGGCGCTCCATTCGGCCACATCATTGGAAAGGAGCACAAAGTCATACTGCCTGTAATACTTCTCCGCGAACTCCCTGAATCCCGGGTCCTGCGTAAGGAAGTTGTTGATATAATTGATCATATGGAAGCGCGGATCCTCAAATCCAAGCCGCGTCAGGAACTCGTCCGAGGTCATTTCCCCGTTCGCTGCCCTGGTAAAAAGCTTTTCTTCCCTGAACTGCCTTGTCAGCCGGTCATACTCTGCCTGATCAAAAGACTTGAATGTATAAGGGATGAAATTGCCCTTGCTTTCCTCCAGGATCACCCCGTACATATCCAGCAGGATTGTCGTAATCTTCCTCATGGCGGGCACCTCATTTTCCCCGGTTCAGCATTGCCTCCAGGCGTTCCCTGAGCCTTGCTTCTCCCTCTTCCCCAAGCGCTTTGTGGGAATAGTCCAGGTATTCCTGTCCGATCCATTCACGGTAGGTTTCGGTCATTTCCGGATAAAGAGCGTCCAGCAGGTACTCGTCAAAAACCAGCACCTGGTATTCCGCAATGTCATGGGATCCGTCCGCCATAAGGATATTCCGGTTCATCAGCGGGTCCGTGACGGAATGGGTGCATTCATGCAGGTACTGCAGGAAGCAGCCCGTAATCTCCTCCGGTTTTTCCGGGTAGGTCAAATAGACGATGATTTCTCCCGGCTGGAAAAATGCCCGGCCGTTCTTCCGCAGACTGTATGAAAACAGAACGGAAGGTTTCATCTCCAGGTTGTTGAAAAAAGCGCCAAGCCGGTCTGCGAGCGTCCGGAAACGGTCGTATACCTTATCCGTCTGCGGTGCCACCTCATCATGATGCGCTGTCCACCATTCATAAAACCTGTCGGAGACCCTGTCACAGATTTCAATCATCGGATCCACAAAGGCTTCCATGTCCCGGTCTGTCAGCTGGCCGCAGGAGACCAGCGCTTCCCTGAACTGCTGGGTGTTCTTCACGGCCAGAGGAATAAAGCCGGTAATCGCCAGCCGGTCAAAATTCTCTTCATAATAATCTGTCAGTTTGGGCGGAATGCCCGGAAAAATGCCCAGTTTGCCTGCCATTTCCGCCGTATATTCAGGATCCGATACGTCCGCGGCACAGTCTATGGGCATATGTGCCAGCAGGTAGTAGTACAGATCCGCGAACCGGTTATACCGGAATTCTGTCTGTTGTCTGACGTCGCTGTTGTTCATGGTGGTTCCTCTCTCTCCCGTGTCGGCAAAGGATGTGCACGCAGTCAGTGCCAGAACCAATACCAGCAGCAGGATCCCGGTCTTTTGCACTTTATTCATTACTGATGCTCTCATTTCTGTCTGATTTGTTTTGCCTTGTCCGATACGCTTCTGTGCTGTGTTCCCTCTCATCCCGTTCTGTTTCTTTCCGTCCGTTTCCGCCGGGATTCCGGGATTCATCTGTGTTCGCCGTTTATCATACAGGCGTCAGCCATATGAATAAAGGATGAAATCGGAAAAATAGAATACCTTTTCCCGCCTGTTTTTTCATTTATTGCATCCAGACTCTTGACTTGGAGTTTACTTTAAGGTTTAACATGGTGATGATTGATACAGATCACTGTAAATAACCTGTGAGAGGAGACCTGTCCTTGACTTCCCTTCAGATTCGCAAACTCACTTATGCTGCGCTGTTCCTGGCGCTTGCCCTGGTTCTTCCCTTCCTGACGGGCCAGATTCCCCAGATTGGTTCCGCCCTCAGTCCCATGCATATTCCCGTCCTGCTCTGCGGCTTCCTGGTTGGCTGGCCCTGGGGCCTGGCGGTTGGTTTCATTGCCCCGCTGCTGCGTTCGGTGATCTTCGGCATGCCCGTCATGGTTCCCGGTGCCGTCGCCATGGCCTTTGAGCTGGCGGTTTACGGCCTGGTTTCCGGTATCCTTTACCGTCTGCTGCCCAAAAAGAAATGGAGCATTTATGTCACGCTGATCGTCGCCATGCTGGCCGGCCGCGTCATATGGGGCATTGCCCGGCTGATCATCGCCGGCCTGAGCGGCAATTCCTTCACCTGGGCGCTCTTCCTGGCCGGTGCCTTCACCAACGCGGTTCCGGGCATCATCCTGCACATTGTCCTGATTCCGGTCATCGTCATGGTATTGGAGCGCGCCGGTCTTTCCCTCAACAAATAAAGGAGGTTCCGGATGAAAACACTTTACCTGGAATGCGCCATGGGTGCCGCGGGCGACATGCTCACCGCCGCCCTGCTGGAACTGACCGGAGACAAACAGGCCTTCATTGATAAAATGAATGCCCTTGGCCTGCCCGGCGTTTCCGTCGCCGCGGAGCCTGCCGTAAAGTGCGGCATCACCGGCACCCATGTTACGGTCACCGTGGACGGCGTGGAGGAGGAAGCCGGTGACGCGCATGAGCATGAGCATGAGCATCACCATGACCACGATCATCATGACCATGACCACGATCACGAGCATCATCATGAACACGGCCATGAGCACGAGCACGGGCATGAACACGAGCATGACCACGAACATGGGCATCATCATGACCATGAACATGAGCATGATCACCATCACGGCCATCATCACCATGCCTCCGTCGCGGATATTGAGGCGCTGATCAGCGGCCTGGCCGTTTCGGACCAGGTCAAGGCGGACGCGAAAGCGGTCTATGCCCTCATTGCCGACGCGGAAAGTCGCGTGCACGGCCGTCCGGTCACTGAGATCCACTTTCATGAAGTGGGTACCCTGGACGCGGTGGCGGACGTAGTGGGCGTATGCCTCCTGATGGAGCAGCTTTCCCCGGACCAGGTCATTGCCTCCCCGGTCCATACGGGCAGCGGCCATGTCCACTGCGCCCACGGCATCCTGCCGGTTCCCGCCCCGGCTACAGCGCTGATCCTGGAAGGAATTCCTTCCTACGGCGGGCAGGTCAGGGGCGAGCTCTGCACCCCCACCGGCGCCGCCCTGCTGAAGCACTTCGCCTCCCGCTTCGGCGACCGCCCCGTCATGGCGGTGGAAGCCATCGGTTACGGCATGGGCAAAAAGGATTTTGACCAGGCCAACTGCGTCCGCGCCTTCCTGGGGGAAAGCGAGGGCGAACGGGAAACCGTCACCCAGCTTGAATGCAACCTGGATGACATGACCGGCGAGGATCTCGGCTTTGCCATGGAGCAGCTTTTCGCCGCCGGCGCTCGGGATGTCTATATCCAGTCCATTGGCATGAAGAAGAATCGTCCGGGCGTCCTGCTGTCCGTCATCTGCCTGCCGCAGGACGCGGATCGTCTGGCGGCCGTCATGATGAAGCATACCACTACCCTGGGCATCCGCCGCCAGGACCTGAGCCGGTATGTGCTGGACCGCCGGGAGGAAACCGTCTCCACGGAATACGGTCCCGTCCGGCTCAAGCGGGCCTCCGGCATGGGCGCCGAACGGGTCAAGGCTGAGTATGAGGATATCGCCGCCCTGGCGAAGGAGCTCAACCTTCCCCTGGAAACCGTCCGGGAAGCGGTGCGGAAAGCCTGCCGGTAACCGTTTCTGATAAACCTTGTTTGTCAATCCTGTTCAGGAAATCAGATAAATCATATTCATAAAGGAGGATATTTTCATGGAATTCAAAGACCTGATCGCCGCCCGCCGCAGCGTCCGGAGCTATCAGTCCGGCGCCTGCCACAAAGACCTGGAAGCCATCTGTAAAGCCGCCCAGCAGGCTCCCTCCTGGATGAACCAGCAGACCGCCCGCTGCTACGTGCTGGAAACACCGGAGGTTCTGGAAACCCTGCGGGATGCCGCCCTTCCCGGTTTTAACAAAAAAAGCTCCGCCAACGCAGCCCTCATCGTCACCACCTTTGTCAAGGGCATCGTCGGTTTCGGCCCGGACGGCCAGCCTGTGGATGATATCGGCAACGGCTGGGGCATTTACGACCTGGGCCTGCATGACGCCTACCTGATTCTCGCGGCCAAAGACCTGGGCTACGATACCCTGATCATGGGTCTGCGGGATGTGGATCTTCTCCGGGATAAGCTGAACATCCCTGAAAACGAGGAGCTCATCTCCGTCATCGCCGTCGGAAAAAGCGACGCCGCTCCCGCCACGCCGCCCCGCAAGCCCCTGGAGGAAACCGTTAAGTTCTTCTGACCCCACCGCATTTAAATGCTGAAAACTGCTTCCTGCCGGAAGCAGTTTTCTCTTTATGAAATGTCATCCTGAGCAAGCGGTACGAAGGGAGCGCAGTCGAAGGATCTAGTTTTCAGTTTTCAGTATTCATTCAAAAAGGAAGAGGGTATCGCCCCGACGCGATACCCTCTTCCTTTTTGCCCTGTTTTATTCTATTCCCCGGATATCGCTGAAGGGATACAGCACCGTCCGCGCATGTCCGATAATCATGTTCCGCGGCAGGGATCCCTGGGACCGGCTGTCGTTGGAATTGTTCCGGTGATCGCCCATCACAAAGTACTCCCCTTCCGGCACCTCATAGGGACCGAAGTTGTTCCGCGATCCGCTCCGGTATTCATCCAGGATATACGGCTCCTCATACTTCTCCCCGTTCACGTACAGGTAGCCTTCCCTCAGTTCCACCGTATCCCCGGGCAGTCCCACCACCCGCTTCACAAAGTTGGTGTCGCCCCGGCCGGGATAGCGGCAGATCACCACGTCAAACCGTTTCGGATTGCCGCCGGTGGTAATGCGGGTCGCTTTTTCCCTGGCTTCATCATCCTGCCAGGGGAAGGAAAGCCAGGTGGAGGCATAGTCAAACTTGGTCACAAACATGATTTCCCCGTTGGACAGGGTGCTGTTCATGGACCCTCCGTCCACCCGGACCATTTCAAAAGCGAACGCCCGGATCGGCAGCGCGATGACAACCGCGGCAGCAATGGTCAGCACCCACTCCAGGATTTCCCGCAGGACCGATTTCTTTTTCTTCGTTTCTTTCTTTTCTTCCATGGGTCGTTTCCGCCTTTCACATCATCTGGAAGAAGGCATGGGCAGTGCAGACGGAAGGAAGAAGAGTCACCAGGGTTCCGAAGGCGGCAGCCACCACCCAGCGGATCACCGATGTGCTTTTCGGATAAGATAGCGCCGCCTGTTCCAGCACAGCGAGTTCGTTTCCGCGCCGGATAATCCGGTTCAGGTATTCATCAGGCATCTTCTTTCATTCCTTTCCTCATCTTTCTGCGGATCCGGTGCAGCCGGACGCGTACCTGGCCGTCGGTCAGGTTCATTTCCCCGGCGATCTGCTTTGTGGATTTCCCTTCCAGGGAAAATGCCAGCAGCAGCTTCCTGTCCGTTTCGTCCAGTCCCGCCAGTAGGTGGATCCGGTTCAGCCGGTCCCACCGGCTGATGTATTCCGCTTCCGCGGACGGAACGGGCGGATCGGGCAGCGCCCCCGGGAGTTCCGGAAAGCGTTTCCGCTTCCGCAGCTCGTCCAGGCAGATCCGTTTCACAATCGTGTACAGGTACGCGGAGAAGGACCGTCTCTCGTCTATGTCCGTCCTCACGGCATAGAGCCGGGCGAAGGCCTCCTGCACGGCGTCCTCGGCGGCCTGGGAATCACGGAGAAGGCTGCAGGCGTATGCTTCCGCCCCGGGACGCCAGCGCGCAATCAGCTGTTCCAGCGCGTCCGCGTCTCCGGCTTTCAGAAGCGTCACCAGTTCCTGATCCCCGGCCATCCGTTTCACCTGCCTTCTTCACTGATATTACGAATGAAAAGCGGTAAATGTTACAGGGTCCCCGATATTTTTTTATGAAATGAAATCCGCCAGGGCAAGGGCGATGCTGAAATGCCCCACGTCATGCTGGCCGCCGTTGGAGTAGTCCTTGCCCCGTTCGTCCCATTCCGGCGCGTCCAGCAGGTCTCCGCTGGTGAAGAACGGATACAGTTCCAGGCCCCGGAAGTCGCACATGGCCTGCGTTCCGGCACACTCCATCTCCACGGAGATGCAGCCGTCCGCCTTCCGCTTTTCAAAGTTGTTCCGCGTCTCCCGGTAGAAGGAATCCGTGGTCCAGGTTTTCCCCAGCACATAGGGGATGCCGTTGGCCTTCATGCATTCCGCCACGGTCTCCGCCTTGCCGACGGTCACATAGTCCGCCGCCGGCGCGTAGTGGTAGGAGGTTCCCTCGTCCCGGTAGGCGGCGGTGGGCACCATCACCTTCCCGTGGGCGATCTCCTTGTTCAGGCAGCCCGCCCCGCCGAAAAGGATGAATTTGTCGCAGGCCATTTCCGTCGCGGCGTCCTCCATCAGGCCGACGGTGATCGGCGCGCCCACATAGGTTTTGTAGAAGGCGAACCGCTTGCCGTTTTTCTCGATCAGGTAAACCGGCGTCCGTCCCGTGGCGCACCACAGGGAGGTGATCTCCCCGGAGGCATAGTTCTCCGCCACATATTTCTCTATTTCATGGGAGAACGTCACAATGCAGGCGTCCACCGCCGGGGCGTTCTCCTTTCGTACCGGATTGATGATTGCCGGGGACAGGTTATCAAAAGAATCAGTGATCATGTCTTTTTACTCCTTTGTCTTTTTCATTCCTTTTCGGGGTTTATTTCAGCACCGGTTTCCAGTCGTCCGCCGGATCAAAGAACAGTTCCGTATAGTCCCCGTCCGCCATAATCCGCATCAGCTTGTCCATTTCCCAGATCCAGTGGGACTTCAGCACTTCATCCTTTTCCATCCAGAAAACCTTTCCTTCGTCGGAGGAAACCAGTTCTCCGGAGAACCGGTCGGTTTTGAACAGGAACACCAGGTACCGGCTTCCGTCCTCGTTGATCCATTCCTTGATCCCGCACAGCTTCGGGTTTTCAATGGTCAGTCCCGTTTCTTCCTTCATTTCGCGGATCACGGAATCCACAACGGGTTCGTGCTCCTCCACATGGCCGCCGGGGAAGATAATCCCGCCGGCGCCCTTGCCGGTCTTTTCCTCCACCAGCACCTTCGTGCCGTCCTGGATCATGCAAAGGTTGGTCAGGATCACCCGTTCAGTTCGCTCCATCTTCGTTTTCCCCGCGGTCCAGGTCAAAGCGGTAAACCATGACCTGCCGCAGTCCCCTTTCATACATATCGAGATCTTCCGGAATATCAGCCGTTTCCAGATACTCCCCGTCCGCCAGCTCGCAGGTCCGGGAGGAAGCGGTGTTTGTTGGATCGCAGGTAATAATCACATATCCCAGCCCGTGCTTCCTCGCCTGCCGGAACAGCAGCCTGCAGGCCTTTGCCGCGTAACGGTGTCCCCGGTAACCTTCGTCGATGCCGTAGCCGATGTTCCCGCCGATGTAGAGCCGGTCGTTGTGGCCGATCCGCAGGTCGCACTGCCCGATCCGCGTTCCGTCCGCCAGGCAGATGCCGAAGTAATAGGCCGGCACCCAGTTTTTCTCCGGATTCCCTTCGGCGGTTCTTTCCAGCCGCAGCTGGATTTCCCCGTCCTTCAGGTCTTCTGTATCGTAAAACATATTCCGTTTCTCCCTGTTTATTCCCTTTTTTCGTTTTCCGTCTGTGCAACCGTGCACAGCCTGCCCCGCAGGATATAGCCGATCTTCCGGTAGCATTCATTGGAGGCCGCGTATCCCGCGTCGGTATAGAGCATGGCCCGGAATCCTTTTTCCAGCAGTCTCTTCGTCACCCGGTAAACCAGGTTCTGGGCGTAATGCTTCCGGCGGTATGCCTCCACCGTAAACACCGGTCCGACGGTCGCCGTATCCCCGTTCTGCTTGTACCCGCAGCAGGCCACGGTCTTCCCGTCCGCGTTCTTCCAGAAAAAGAATTCATTGTCGTTGATGCCGCTCTCTGCCCGCTCCAGGCAGTGTTCCCTGGTCACGTCCGTTTCCCCGATATCCGGATAGAACTGCGCGTACAGATCGGCTGCCTCTTCCAGATCCTCCGGCGTGCATTTGTACATTTCTCCGTCCGCCGTCTTTTCCGGGGCGGTGGGTTCCGGGCAGTCGTAGGCATACATCCGCATCAGGTATCCGGCCTGCAGGCCTGCTTCGCGGGCTCTGTCCAGGAAGTACTCCGCCAGTTCCTCCTTGATGTTGTACCGGTAACCCTCCGCCATCGGGCGGCAGCTTTCCGCCAGCTGCCAGGCGGCTTCCTTCTCTGCCTCCGTCAGGCCGTCCGGCGTCCAGATCCAGACCGGATAACAGGGTTCCGAGGAGCACAGGATCAGCTTTTCATGGTCGGAACGGATAATGTCACACGGTCCCTTCAGGATCCTGTCCAGCACCTGGAAGGTGCAGTCATCCTGTTTCAGCAGCTCAAAATCCTGCTCGTTCACAAAGTTATCCATGTCTGATCCTCCTTATTCCTCCAGGCTGATCCAGTACCGTTCCAGCCAGATCTGCTCGTCCGGTTCCCATACGGCGGATTCATATACGCCGCCGTTGTTCAGGATCGTCCTTTTGCTTCCTTCGTTGCCCTTGATGCAGGTAATCAGCACCCGCTTCAGGCCCAGTTCCCTGCACAGGGGCAGCGCCGCCTTCAGCATGCCGGTGGCATAGCCCTTCCGGCGTTCACTCGGCACAACGGAGTAGCCGATGTTCCCGCCGTACTTTTCCAGGTATTCATTGAACTGCGGCCGGAGGCTGATCATACCGACAATCTTCTCATCCGCTTCCCGGATATACAGATACTGCCGGCTCAGCGTTCTGCCCGGGGGAAGCAGTTCCGGAGTTCTGCGGATTTCCAGGTGATCCAGCCAGTCCTGCGTCTTTTCATATTGCCGCAGGGAATTGGTTCCGTCCATGGATCCGCCGTATTCCAGGAACTCCTTCCGGTACGCCTGGATCTGCGCGTCATATTTCATGGAAGGCTCTGCCAGTTTCATACCGTTCATTCCTTCCCGTCCTCTGTTTCTTTTCCGAATCCGTTAAACCAGGCCCGCTCCGCAAAGGGCTTCTTCTTCGGCGCGTTCGGTGCGGATTCCATCTTTCCCACCGGCAGGATGCAGACCAGTTCATATCCTTCCGGCACGTTCAGGATCTCCGCGATCCGGTCGCAGATCCTGTCCTCGTCGGTAATATGCCCTTCAAACCAGCAGCTCCCGTATCCCAGGGAGGCAATCGCCAGCAGCATATTCTCAATGGCCGCGGAATAGTCCTGGGTGGCAAAGCACCGGTCCCGGAACGCGTTGATCCGCTGGCTCAGCACGCAGATCATGGCCGGCGCTGTCTCGCACACGGGCGGGTCAATCACCGCGTTGATCTGCTGCAGGATCTCCGGATCATCCACCGCGATCAGGCTGGTGGTCTGCTTGTTGCAGCCGGAAGGCGCCGCCAGCCCCGCTTCCAGGATCGTCTTCAGGTCTTCCCTCGGCACCCTGTCCGGCCTGTATTTTCCCCGGTAGCTCCGGCGGGCCGTAATCTGCTCCGGCAGGGTTCCCTTCAGGGACATCACATAAATCTGGCAGGGGTTATCCGCGTCCCAGACTTGCGGAATCACTTCCAGTTCCCGGAATCCCAGGCCCTGGTAGAACCGGTTGGTCCGGTCATAATCCTCATAGAGGCCTTCCGCCACCGTCTTCACCTGCATGAATTCATATCCCGCGGCAACCGCGTATTCCTTCGCTGCTTCAAACAGCGCCCTGCCGGTTCCCCGGCGGTGCAGCGCCTTCAGTACGCCTGTTACCGCCAGCTCAACGGTAGCCTTTCCCGTTTCCTTCAGGCACAGGAAGCCCACCGCCCGGCCGTTCCGTTCAGCCGCTGCAAAAAACCATTTTCTGCATTCCCGGATGTACTGTTCTCTGGACTCCGGAACCTCAAACCATTCCGGCAGGGCTTCCAGGATTTCCCGGGCAATCCGGGACTTTTCCTCCGGATCCGTCACCTGCCGGATCGCCGGTGGCTCAATCTGCTTTTCCAGCCGGTAAAGCTGTTCCTCGTCAATGGTATCCTTCCCGTCCTTGAAGTCATACCCCAGCTTCCGGTAGAACGGCAGTCCGGTAATGGAAGCCGGAATCTCGATCCGGTTTGCCCGTATGCCGTACTCATCCTTTTCCAGCGTCTCCACAATAGCCCTGCCGATTCCCTTGCCCTGCCATTCCGAATGGACAAAGATTGTGAACAGGCTGCTTTCATCCTCTTTGCCCCAGTAGGGGCCGATTGCGCCGCACCCGACAATCTGTCCGGCCTCCTCCGCTACGTAGAAATGGGTCCAGGAAGCCCGTTGCAGCACATGCTCCGGCGTTTCTGTCTTCACCAGTTCTTCCATCATTTCCGCGGAATAGTCCCTTGTGTTTGAAATCCGGATCGTGGTCACAATCAGTTCGGACACTGCCTGCGCGTCCTGCTCCGTAAACCTTCTGATAATCATTCTTTTCCTCCCCTGTTTCTCATCCGCATTTGGATA